>Ga0315294_10000270_pt1 | contig 55847 bp, 41 predicted proteins | sample YL17G13_40_MG_FD_203626 | JGI IMG/M metagenome (GOLD analysis project Ga0315294, IMG submission 203626) | Sediment microbial communities from Yellowstone Lake, YNP, Wyoming, USA - YL17G13_40 | ecosystem: Environmental > Aquatic > Freshwater > Lake > Sediment | place: USA: Wyoming | collected... | reverse complement strand
CTGTAAAATACCTGAGTATTTGTCTGAATTTAGCCTCTGAAATTTTTGAACGATTTATATACTTGTTTTTCATAGTCTTATAAAGGTATTTTACCACATTCTAATGTGCTAATCTTTACAAGACCCTTTATATATAGATATTGCTCTTGCTGAAATAAATTTCATTATTACATTTTAACAAAATTTTGTTAAAAACAAAAACACATGTAAAATAAACTAAATATGGAAGAATTATTACCGGAAGTGAGTCAGGAGAAATTTATCGTAGATCTTATGCCAAGAGTAGGAACTTTTTTAAAGGAATGTCTCCCCCTATTTGGAAGAGCTTATAGAGATCCTGCTAACTTTCGCATAGTAGATGAATTTGCCTTCTGGCTTACTAAAATTCCAATCGTTGGACCTGAATTAACTGGAAGAGGTTTTTGCATTCCTTATATTGATATTGCAGTCAGGCCAGAACTATATACTGGTCCACAAATAAGCCAAGAACATCCAGTAGTTATACCTCTTCCACCAGTAGTTTCATTTCTTATCACAAAAGTTTATGAAATTAGTGTTGAAAAATTAATCCGCGGAGATGCAGAATTATTCGCTATACCTTATATAGAAGTTAATATAGGGGATATTACAGTATTTGTTCCAGAGCCGAGCGCCCACATAAGATATTTTGCTCAACACACAATCCTTAATTATACTTTATCGCAAGCTGGAGAGGGAAAAATAAGAGAATGGTTTGAGAAATTAATAAGTCTAAGATTAGCTTGTCGTTTAGCTTATAACACAGAAGCAGGAGAAGTAGTCTCTGAAATGATTAGAAAAAGTATAGAAATGTGGCGAAATCAAGGATGGGAGTGGCTACAGATATAAACTAAGTGTCAGTTGGAAAACTTTTTGTCAAGAGCAAATTTAATTATATCTGTACTAAATTAGAGATATAAAGATATTAGATTTCCGAATCCACAATCTTTTTTATTTTTAGTTCAGCTGCTACTTGCTAAATTTTTCAGGATAAAGCCCAAGTAGGTGGGCAGAAGTTGTCGCTCAAAAAAGGTTCAGCAGCTTATTACTGAAGCGTAAAAGGAAGGTCGTCACTTTCATCCTTTATCATTTTATTTTACTCCTTTTAAAAGTTACTGGAATATACTATGATGATTATATTAATGTTTATACATTTTGTTATAAACTAAATAACTGGCATATGTATAGTTTTGATTTGCTAAAAATAAGACTTAGTAAGATAAAAATACCAAAATTTTTTAAAATGGTTATAGTTCTTTTAATTATTTTGATTCTTTTATCTATAATTGTCTTAACTACTCCTCTTAAGAATCAACTCATGAACATTTCTTTTTTTAAAGATGTCGTATTTAAAACAAATACTGCTGAATGGGTAAAATATGATACCTTAGATACCGAACCTAAATTTACTCTTATTGTTGCTAAGCCAAGCGTTCCTCTCTGGCAGAGTTGCAGTGGAGCAAAATATAAATGTGGTGATGAAGGATGGAAAAGTTTAGATGTAGAAATGACTGAAATTAAAGAAATATATATTAATAACAGATGTCTTATTGAAACAAGCAGCTTCAACTTTTGTGATATCGTCTTGTCAGATGGTTCGCTTATTTCAATGAATGAAAAAACAAAAATTCAAATAGTATTTGAAAATAATAAATTAAAAATAATTCAAAGCACAGGTGAAACACTCCATTACGTAAAGCCAAATACTGACTATTCAGTTGAAATAGGAAACAATATTATTTTAACCAAAAATGCGGGCTTTTTTGTGGGTTATGGAAAAGATGGCAACAAACATAAGATTCAAGTAGTAGTTTCAACAGGAGTAGCGAATGGCAGCGTAAATTTAAGTCAAAAGAACAGCGAGAAATTAACGACTATACTCACAGGCCAGTATGCAATTTTTGATTATAACAGCAGTCCGTGTCCGGATATATTCAAACAATGCGGGACTTCATGTATTCCTATGGAAGCTACTTGCTGCAGTGATGAGCTAGGAAGCTTTTGTGATACATATGGTATCTGTGCAGAAAATATAGATAACAAATGTTCGATAAAGAATATTTTCAGGACAGAAAAATCTGCTTTTTGCTGTCAATATGAGGGGTTAACAGATACAGACATTGGAAGTTATACCTGTGACGAGGGGAAAGTTGCATGCGGTTATGCTTGTATAGACCCCACAAAAGAAAAGTGCAATGTCTTAGGCGGTTCTGGTGCATGGTCTTCTGATGTTTATGCAGTAGAAGTAAATTCTTTTGCGGATTTCAGTGAAATTTACAATAATAATGATTTCACCATTTCCTTTGACAAGGTTTTTGGTTTAGTGAACGAAAATAATTTTAATGGCTCAAATAATACGCAAATTGCAGATCTTCTTTTATGGAAATTTCTTAAGGAATATACAAACTACTATGCTTCATCAAGTGATGGTTCGCAAGACAGTGGCTCAAGCTCTGGCGGTTCAGATCACAGCAGATGCGATGATATACCAATGACTGGCATCGTATATGAATGGTGCATTGATGATTATACCCCACCTTCAAGTGCAGAAAGTGATTTTGTCTACTGTGCATTTACAAGTAATGAAGTATCAAATGGTGGAGAGGGATTTTTCCCACCGGAATGTGTTAATGTAGCTATAAAGTAAGCAGCAAAACGGTTTAATACAACGATTTTTAATTTTATGTACGGGGAAGTATTAAATTTTTATTAAATAAATGTATGGATAACCAACAAAAAGAAATTAAAACTATACGCATAGGACACAATATTGTCCAATTTTATGTCGATGTCCACGCTCGACTTGGCTGGGAAGTTCAAAGTATTTCTGAGGGAATTGGAGGTATAAATTCTGCCTCATTCGGAAATACTAGTTCATTTGGTATAAATAATGCATCAATCTTTTCGTATCCAGCTTTAAGCCAATCTCGTATTCACGGTTCTGGCCTAAGTACTGGTTTTCAAAGTGATTTTAGCACAGCGAAAGTAAATACTTTGATGACTATAATTTTTACAAGACCAAGAGATTATCCGAGTAGAAATGAAATACTTGCACTCGAGGATAAAATCTGGCCGCTTACTGATCAATATATTGCTAGCTGTCAGCAAGGACAGGAAAATAAAGCCCTATGGACTGAGTGTAACCAGCTTATCACTCAGGCAGAGGCCTTAACAAGAGAAGATCTCAGAGAATTTAATGCAGGACTCGCAGTTTTCAAGAATGGAGATTACACAGGTGCGGTAGAACATTTTGAAAAAGCTATTAGCGTTAACCCAAATGAAAAAAAATACTGGAATGAAAAAGGTAATGCGCTAAGGTGGGATGGGAAGTTTGATGAAGCATTAGAGGCATATGATAAAGCACTGGAGCTTGACGCCAACTATGCAGGGGGTTTAAGTGGAAAAGCGCTTTCAATAATTAGAAAGGCTAATGATTCTAAAGCACTTGAATTAATTGGGAGAGCTATCGAAATTGAACCTAAAAATGTAACTTTCTTGGAAAATCAAGGATCTATTTATAAAAAATTAGAACGGATAGACAAAGCAATTGAATCTTATCAAAAAGCAGTAAAATTAAATCGTAATGATTATGGAGCATGGGCGTCTTTATCCGAGTTACATGTTTTGCAGAGTAAGTTTAATGAGGCCTTGAAATGTATTTCAATTTCCTTGGAATTGAATCCTAAAAATGCTCAATATTTACAGACAAAGGGAAATATCTTAGTAAATCTACGAAAGTATAATAAAGCCATAGAGTGTTTTAACAAAGCTTTAGATATAAAGCCTGATGAAGATAGTATTAAAAACGATTTGAATACCTGTATTGAAAAACAAAAAGAAGATCCAGAAGCAGATAAATCCCTCTTCTCAAAAATCACAAGAGGTCTTTTTAAAAAAGGGGCAAAAAAGGAAGAAATTTTAGTTCAAAAAGATAAAAAAGAAACTCAAAAAATTCAAACTGAGCCAATTGAGATCCAAGTAGATAAAAAAGTTATATCACCAAACATTAAGGTTAAAGCAGAGAAGGTATCAAATGTTCAAGCTAAAAGAAAAGTTAGTTCTGAGAAAATCAGTAGCTCTTCAACAGAAGGTAAAGTTATTCAGTGGCAGAAAAAACAAAATGAATTATCAAAAGATAAGATTAAAGAGGCTGAAAAAGCATATAAAGATGGAAACAAATTCATGAATAAAAAAGATTATGTAAAAGCTGAAGAACTAATTATAGAAGCGATAAAATTAAATCCTTATGAGCCGATCTATCAAGATATGTTAGGTTATGTATATAAAACTCATGGCAAGTATAAAGAAACTCTTAACTGTTTTGAAAAATTACTTAAAATTGATGGTATGAACAGCGACTGGATACGAGGAAAGGTAGAAGCACTTTGCTTACTGAAAAGATTCGATGAAGCAGAAAAGATTTTAGAGTTTGTAAAAAGTCAGCATTCATTCAACGGTTATTTTAAAAGATCACTTGGACTGACAATTGATAATTTGAAAATGCAGGTATCACGGTCTAAATAACATTTTTTTGTTATTAGATTGGTAGAAACGATAATTACAGTCGAAATTATATGCTGAAGTATCCTTTATAAACTCCCATTTGTTTTAAATTCCTAGAAAAGAGATAAAATCAGTTCGTAATATGACAGATCACCCCCGATATATTCTCAATAAAGCAAGATTTTATTATTGCGAGTATGTAAGATTCTCATTTCAACTCTAGATACTGCATTTTAACTTCAACAAATTCTATATTCTTCATTCTTTCCGAAACATTATTAAAGGTGTAAAATATAAGTAGGTAATGCAGAAACAAATTTTTAAGCACAAAATTTATCAGCTAGTAAAAGTTTTTGATCGAAATATAGATGATTATAAATCAAAGGATTTTGCTTTTAATGAAACACAGCTTAGGGAACAATTTATAAATCCGATGTTCGAATCTCTTGGATGGGATATAAATAATAAGCAAGGCGCTTCAGAACAATATAAAGAAGTTATCCATGAAGATAAAGTTATTATAAAAGGTAAACCAAAAGCACCTGATTATTCTTTTCGAATTGGAGAGAATAGAAAGTTTTTTCTTGAAGCTAAACAACCTTTTGTAAAAATAAAAACAGGAATTGATCCTGCATTTCAGCTTAGAAGATATGCATGGAGTGCAAAGCTTCCAGTTTCGATTCTTACCGATTTTGAAGAATTTGCTGTTTATGACACCATAATTGAACCTAAACATAATGAAAGTGCATCTGTTGCGAGGATTGAGTATTACACTTACAAAGAATATCCTGATATTTGGGAAGAAATATATGATACTTTTGCAAGAGAGGCGATTGTAAACGGTAGTTTTGATAAATTTGCGAAAAAAGAAAAGCGTGGAAAGCAAGTAGTTGACAAGGCATTTCTTTCTGTAATAGAAAAATGGCGGGAATGGCTTGCTAAAGATATTGCAAAGAATAACTCAAAGTTATCAATAGACGAATTAAATCAAGCAGTACAGAAAATCATTGATAGAATTATATTCTTGCGAATAGCAGAGGATAGAGGTATTGAGGAGTATAAAAATCTTGAAAAGATAGTTAAAGCGAAAAATTCGTATCGAGGATTAACTAATTATTTTCAAAAAGCTTATAAAAAGTATGATTCTTCACTTTTTGACTTTGAGAAAGATACTATTTCTACAAGAATTAAAGTAACTGATAAATTACTAGACAAGATTCTAGAAAATCTTTACTATCCGAAATCTCCTTATGAATTTTCTGTAATTGGTGTTGAAATATTGGGTCATATTTACGAACAGTTTTTAGGTAAGGTTATAAGATTAACTTCTAGTCATAATGCAAGGGTTGAATATAAACCAGAAGTTAAAAAGGCAGGCGGAGTTTATTACACACCGAAATATATCGTTGATTATATAGTAAAAAATACAGTAGGGGAGCTTGTTAAGAGAAAGACACCAAAGGAAGTTGCTAAACTTAAAATAGTTGATCCTGCGTGTGGGAGCGGGAGCTTTTTAATTGGAGCTTATGAATATCTTTTAGAATGGTACTTAAATTATTATCAAAAGTTGGATGAAAAAGAAAAGAAGAAACTTGAGAAGAAAGGGGTAATATTCATAAAAGAATGTGAAAACACAAAAGATAGCTGGCAGCTTACAACAGCAGAAAAGAAACGAATAATGCTCAATAATATTTACGGAGTTGATATTGACAGCCAGGCAGTTGAAGTAACCAAGCTGAGTTTAGCATTAAAAATGCTTGAAGATGAGAATCAGCAGACTATTAGTAAGCAGATGAAAATTTTTACTGAAAGGATACTTCCTGATTTAAGCTCAAATATTAAATGTGGAAATTCGCTTATTGGTAGTGATTATTGGAGCAACATGGACAAGGGGATTTATCCCCTTGAAAACATTACAGAAGAAGAAATAAAGAAAGTAAATGCTTTTGATTGGGAAAAGGAATTTAAAGATATATTTATTGAAAAAGAATTGGATGCTTATTTGGTAACTTGGGTTACACATAATTCAAGAATTTCAGAACGGATGGTTGAATACAAGGTCAAAAAAGGGAAAGCGGTATTACTTGATTCAGAGGATGAGGTTTTTATTACAGAAAAAATAAGTGAAATTATAAAGCAAGATAATTTAAAAGTATTAGCATACAACATTTGTAAAGATCACGTACATTTGGTTATTGTTTGCACAAGAAAGGATTTAACACAAATTGTACAAAAATTAAAGTCAGTTAGTTCACGTGAGTTTAATGATAAGACAAGGGAGCAAGCTAGAGCTGTTGGGACAAGGGAGCATGCTCCCTTGTCTTGGGCGCTCTGGGCGCAAAAATTTAATCGTAAACTATTAGATGGTAATGATTCGCTTGAAAATGCAATTGACTATGTTGAGACTAATAGAGAAAAGCACGGACTACCTTTAAACAAGGAACTCAAGTCTCTTGTTAGAAATATGTTAGTAACAGAAGAGGAAGCCTTTAAACCTCAGTTTGAAGGTGGGTTTGATGCAGTGATTGGGAATCCTCCGTATGTTTCCAATTGGACTCTTACGGGTAGTAATAAAAAGGTTATTGACTATTTGAATAATAAATATAATAGATATCTGATAGGACATTGGGATATTTTTTTATGTTTTATCGGTTTAAGTATGTGGATATTACGTGCAAATGGTAAAAATAGTTTTATTTTACCTACGTCTGTATTGAAGGAAAAGCATAGTTTAAAACTACGAAAGTTCCTCATACAGAATACAAAGATAAATGAGATTATAGATTTTGGGAAAGAGCGTATATTTGAAGGGGTAGCGAGACAAATAATGATATATACGTTAACGAAATCATTCTCAGAAAAACATAAATTATTGCTTAAAGAGGGAATAGACGATTTAGGTAAAGAAATTATTCAATCATTTTATCTTCGTACTAGAAATAATATTATAAAAACGAATGTATCAGCTTCCGATGTCGATCTATATAAAAAGTTAAATAGTCAACAATTTATCAAATTAGGAAACCTTTTCTGTATTAATACTGGTGTTGTGGCTCATTCAAGAATTAATAGTACAGTCAAATTTAAAAAAGATGATGTTATTCATAAATATGAAAGGAAAGGATATAAAAAATATATTATAGGTTCAAATATGGACAGATATTATATTGGGTATAAAAACGATTATATTGACTATGAGTCAAAAAAGTTATACTTTCATAGACCAAAATATAGTGAGTTGTTTGAAAGATCAAAAATTATTGTAAGAAGAATTAGTGGGAATAATAATCAAGTAATTGCTTGTAGTGATAGGGAAAAGTACTATTCGAATGATAATTTAATGCATTTGGTACTCTGGGATGATATTATTTTAAAACATCAAAAACCTGAAAATAAATGGAATATTATTCAATCCGATCTTGATATTGATTATATCCTTGGGTTAATTCTTTCAAAACTTATTCATTATTATTTCAAAACATTTTTAAGTACTGATACTCTTCAAGGTACATTTTCAAGCATTTACCCAGAAGATCTAAGAGATTTCCCGATAGTGATTGCACCAAAACTTATTCAAAATGAAGTAGTTAGTAAGGTTAAAGAAATTATTTCGCTTCAAAGAATTTTACGATTAGATAATACATCTACTATGAATAAAAAGGTATTTATACAAAAGATTGAATATTTAGAGAATACAATTAATCAAAAAGTTTATAAATTATATTGTTTAACAGAAAAAGAAATTAAAATTATTGAAATGGAAAATAATAATGGATAGTAAAATCATAAAAACTTTAAATGAATTAATAAAATATCGTAATGATAAAGTAAATAGAATCCTTGTTAAAAATAAACATCCATTACCAAAAGTCAAAAAATATATCTCAAAAATATCAAATACAAAGATCAGACAAATCGAAACTATAGCCAAAAATCAAGTAAAATTGTTAGTTGAAGACAATAAATTAAAAATCAGGGTAGAAACTCACTATGAGTCTGCTGAAAAACACTTAGAATATATTATCAATCAGTTGAGTGATGATATCTACCCTTTATTTGCAACAAAGGATAAAGCTCCCTTCACTATACTTCGTAATACTTTATGTTTTTGTGATTATATTTCGAGATTAAGATTTAAGAAAAAAGGATCAAGTGGTGACTTACAAACATTCTTCGAATCATTTGGTTCTTATGAATATATCAAAATTAAATACTCCGAATACAAGGATTACCTAATTCAACTTTATCGACATGAAGTAGTACATACATTAAGACCTTGGAGTAAAGTTATGCTATTAAAGCGAGGCGGTTTAATCAAATATGGGAATGTTGGATGGAATCTCAAAACGAGACTACCTCAAAAATTAGAAAATGGTCTAAAAAGTCATAAAGATACTTTTTCTTATTTGTCTTCAGAACTAAGATCCGAGAAGAATCGCAAGAAATTGTTTCATTTAAGGCTATCAGAGAAGTCAAATTCACCAGTAATTAATATATACTGCTTATTTTTTGATTTAGTTAATTATGTATCTGACTACAAATCAAGCATTGAAGAAGATATTGATCAACAGGTAAAATTAATGAAGAACCTAATTGAGATAGAAGTTGAAAATTATTTCAACTTGCTTTTTGAAGGTATTCAAATTATGGATTTTGATAATAACAAGATAGTTAGATAGTTTGAAATTTATTTACAAACCTTACATAATACTCAATCAGGTTCAGAATTGACCACCCTTAATTTTAGTGATAACGTTAATCAGAGTCGACCATTCAAACAAAATCTTCTTATCTCAAATGTTCCCTTTATATCAACAATAAAGCATATTAATAAGTTCAAGAATTAATTATTCTTAATATTAATATCAACCACCTTTATAATTACTAAAATTATAATTTACTAATTTGAAAATTGTAACTATAATTACTTTTATAGTTTTTATTTATTTAAATTTATCTATTTTTGATTTTATTATGAGTAAAGAGAGATATAAAATATACTTAGCTCATTCAACTGATTATGATTTTGTTCATAAATTATACGAACCGATAAAAGACAGCACATTAATTAAGAAGTATAATATTATTTTCCCGCATGAAGCTAATCAGAAAAATTTTAAATCTCTAGAAGTAATCAAAAGTAGTAAAATTATCTTAGCTGAAGTTTCTTATCCTTCTATAGGATTAGGTATTGAACTCGGCTGGGCGAATATTTCAAATATTCCTATATTATGTTTTTATGAAAGTGATAAAGAAATATCGAAATCGTTGAAATATATAACAAATAATTTCTGCAAATATACGAATGCAAGTGATATGATTCAAAAGTTAGATAATTACCTTACTATAATAATTAAAAATGTATGAATTATAAACTTGGTATTGGTGTTGGTTTAATGATTTATAAAAATCAAAAAGTTCTATTAGGACTTCGAAATAAAGATTCAAAAAAAGCTTCCAGTGACTTGCATGGTGAAGGAACTTGGACTTTTCCTGGAGGAAAACTTGATTTTGGTGAAAGTATTTATAATTGTGCTAAAAGAGAACTTAGAGAAGAAACGAATTTAGATCTTTTAACTTGTAAAGTTATTTGTATAAATAATAATATTGTTAAAGAAGCCCAATATATAACTTTTGGCATATTAGTTAATAAATTTAAAGGAAAAATTAAAACCATGGAAAAGGATGAAATAACAGAATGGAAATGGTTTAGATTGAATAAGCTTCCTAAGAATTTGTATTCTCCAACTAAAAAGATAATAGATATGTATAAAAAGAAAAGATTTTTTAATATAAAGGAAAAGTAAAGTTTAACAGTAATTATAATAATTAAACACTGCTTGCTCTTCTTAGTCTATCCATGATAGCTCTTCCTATCATTTTTTCTGGAAATGACTGGCTAATTATTACATCGACTTTTTGTTTATCTAATTCTATTAAAGCTTTGAAAATACTTTTTGCAATTTTATTTAAATTTTTTATTGATCCTATTTTATAAACAATAATATCACTTGGAATTTTATCTGAAAATTCATTAATACATAAAACTCCGATTCTATATTTTCTTTTCTTATAAAAATTTATTCTTTTTTTTATATTATTTAACATATTTTTATTACATTTTATCAACTCTAACTTAGCTTTTGGTGCATAATGTCGGAACATCATACCAGGTGACAATGGTTTTTTATCATTAGGTTTATGAATATAAACTTTTATTTCACCTATGACTTTTTCAATTTTTTCTTTTGGCAGTCCTCCAAGCCGAAGTATTTGTGGAAAAGGGGATGTAAGATTAACTACTGTAGATTCAAGACCAATTGATGAACTTCCACCTTTTATTACATTAGGAAGTTTTTTCCCAAATGTCTCAATTATATACTTATGATGAGTTGCACTTGGCCTTCCAGAGATATTTGCTGAAGGGGCTGCTATTGGTACATTAGCTTGCGATAGAAGTTCTAAAGCAAAGGCATTATTAGGATTTCTTATTGCAACTGTATTTAAACCGCCAGTTACAATGTCAGGAATGAGTTTGTTTTTCTGTAAAACGATTGTTAAAGGTCCTGGCCAAAAGTTTTCAATTAATTTGTAAGCAAGAATTGATGCTTTTCGAGCTACATTTTTTAGGTCATAAATAGAACTAATATGAACTATTAACGGATTAATTTGAGGTCTTCTTTTTATTTCAAAAATTCTTGCAACAGCTTTTGGATCATAAGCGTTTGCCCCAATACCATAAACAGTTTCAGTTGGGAATGCAACTAGTTCACCTTTAAGTAATTTTTTACTAAAGAAGTTGATATTCTGATCATATAATGGAAGAGATAATAAAATATATTCAGGTAATTTAGTAGAATTTGCTAAATAGTGAAGAACTGCAGCATATACTTTTGTATATAATGTCATCATATAAAGATAAACTCTTTCTATATCAATCCATAGAAACTTTTCAATTTCTTTGTGTTTGATATCTTTTATTCGAGTTGAATTTTTTGCTACACAATGGAAATATATAAGTTTCTTCTTCACCAGTGGGTGTGTTCTTACTCCAATCTTTTTAATTATGGTAATATTAAGACCTGCTTCTTCTTTTACTTTTCTAATAATAGCGTGTTCTTCATTTTCTCCAGATTTAATCCTTCCTCCAGGCATAACAAAAGGTACACCGCCAAATTCCGTTTTGGCTTTTTTCTTAAGTTTTCCAACTAAAATCTTTGTTCCATCTAAGATCGCTCCTAGAACTATTTTTTCCATAATTGGATTATATCATTTTTATATAAAACGAAATGTTGCTAAGAGGATTCTTTAAAATAAATGTTTCAAATAATATGCAATATTAATAGAATTATATTTATTATATTAAGCGGTAAATTTACTCAAGCAAATTATTTCCAGTCATAGGATCTGGTTGAGGAATACCTAGTGTAAATAGAATAGTAGGCGCTATGTCTGCTAAAAGTCCATAGTTTAATTCTTTTGGTTTCAATCCCTTCTGGATGAAAATAAAAGGAACGGGGTTTGTAGAGTGTTCTGTATCAATTTTTCCTGTCTGTAAATTTACTAATTCCTCAGCATTTCCATGGTCAGCTGTTATTATCGCGATACCTTTTTTATTTAAGACAACGTTGATTAATTTCCCTAAACATTGGTCAATAGTTTTTACAGCTTTAATTGAAGCTTCCAAAGAACCAGTGTGGGGAACCATATCACCGCAGGCATAATTTACTAAGATAAATTTATAAGTATTCTGGTTTATCGAATTGATTAAAGTATCTGTAACTTCAAAAGAACTCATTTCTGGTTTTTTATCATAAGTTGGTACATCTCTTGGCGATGGAATTTCTATACGGTATTCATTTGGGAAAGGTTCTTTTTTCCTGCAGTTGAAAAAATAGGTTACATGGGGAAATTTTTCCGATTCAGTTATTCTAAGTTGTTTTATGCCAGAATCAGAAATTATTTTTCCAAATGAATAATCAACTTTCTCAGGAGGAAATATTTGATTTTTAGGAAATCCTTCATCACTTTTTTGAAGTTCCTCACTGAATAAATTTTTTACCATCTGACTTTCGCCACCATGATATGCAGTATCTTCAGCTGCTCGCGTCATGGGTATGCCTTTTTCATAATTTGAAAATCCCGCGAAATATAAATTTTGAATTTTATCTCGTTTCCATCCTTCAAAATCCTCATCTTCAAATGCTTTTGAAAGCTGTACTGCCCGATCTGCTCTATAATTGAAAAATATAACTGAATCACCTGGAGTAACATTTGTTAAAGGATTTTCTTTTTTCATTATTACAATTGGTTCTAAGAATTCGTCAGTCTTCCCTTGATCATAAAAAAGCTTTAATCCTTCTTGCCAGTTATTTGCTTTTACTCCAATTCCATGAACGATTAAATCATATGCTTTTTTTGTTCTTTCCCATCTGTTGTCTCTGTCCATTGAAAAGTATCGACCAATTATTGACGCAATTGTTCCTATACCATAATATTTGCATTGTTTATCTAATTCTATTAGATATTTTTCTGCGCTTTGCGGAGATGTATCTCTACCGTCTGTAAAAATATGCAGGAAAACTTTATCTTTTGGAAGTCTTTCAGCTTTACAAATTTCTAGACAGGCATATAAGTGATCCTGAGAAGAATGAACTTTACCATCACTAACAAGTCCCATTATATGCATTTTTCCTTTATTCTTTTTTATGTGATTGCAAGCTTCTTTAAAAGTTTTATTATCTAAAAATGTCTTTGCTTCAATTTCTTTATCAATACGTGCTATTTCTTGATAGATTACTTTACCTCCGCCTATACTCATATGGCCAACTTCGCTGTTGCCGACTACACCTCCCGGAAGGCCTACAGAGTTTCCCGAAGCATTTAAATAACAATGAGGGTAATTCTTCCAGAAATGTTCTAGGAATTGAGGTTTAGCTTGAGTAATGGCATTACTTTCGCTATCTGGCGCTACTCCTAAACCATCAAGAATTATAAGTACTAAAAATTTAATATTTTTATCCATAAAGTTTTATTTCAAGAATAAATATTATAAACGTTATTTCTTTCTTCTTTTTTGTTTTTCTTTATTTAATGTTTTTGCAAATATTGATATATACCATCCGATAATTACTAATACAATTATTATTATATAAAATAAGTATTTTAAATCTAAGAAAATATGACAAATATTTAGATTTAATTTGGAATTGACAAAGCAGATAATTTTGGTAATCCAAATAAATAGATATAAATAACCTATACAAAAAAATATTGGTGCAAGCAAACTAATTGGTATAAAAAGCTTATTTAACAATTCTGCTACTATAAGAAATATCGTTATTATACAAATCAGATAAATATTCTGATTGATAAATTGGACAATCTCAATAAAAATAGGTTCTTTAATATATAGTGTTAGAAAATTTAAAATAAATACTATTAAAATAAATACTAAAAAGCCTACTATTTGTCCTATTATATCTAATATTATTGTAAATATATTGTTTTTAACCATGAAATTTATACTTGAATAATAAACAATTTATTTTAAATCGTTATGTTATACGAAGTCAATAAAATTGGAGAAATGCTGGTAAATTTAAGTAATTATTTAATCTTTTTGAAGTATTTTGAGAAATCTATATTTAGATATTTATAGAGGTCTTTCAAATTCTTACTTTCTGCATAAACTGTGGCAAAAACTGGATATTTTTTGTAATCTAATTTATTATAATATAGAATTTTTGAAAATGTTTTTTTGAATTTCTCATGGTCAGGTTCATATTTATTTAAATCTAAATCTCCGTTATATGCTAGTATCCATCCAAAATGTAAGTCTTTTTTATCTTTATATATTTTTGGCCAATTAGGCTTTATATTTTTAAAAAAGTATTCATAGGGATTATATCCATATGCCCAGTAAGTTAAATCCGCTAAGCTGAATCCTCCAAATCTTAGCGGATTAACTTCAATTGGAATTAGCTTCCCCTCTTTTGTTTCTCTAAATTCTGCATGGATTGGAAAGTTTGAAACTTTAATCTTTTTTACCAGATCATTAAAGAATTTGATTAATTTTGTTTGTAGTCTTTCCATAATTTCTGTGTTTGTATAGTACAGTACATTTCTTGTATCATTTTCATCTTTATAAGGGTGATGATAAATATTCATTATTACAGGATTGCTTTTTGAATCATAAAACATATCTACTGCATATTCTTCCCCTTTTACGAAGTCTTCTATAAGGTAATTTTTAGTATCTAAGATGTCTTTTGAGAAATATTTACTATTCTCATTAACTTCGTATAAAGTTTCTGTTATTTTTTCTTTCCATTCTTTTTGTTGTTTAATTTTACGAACTCCTGTGCCGAAGAAGCCTTTATTTGGTTTTATTATTACTACTCTATGTTTAGGGATTTTATATTTCTTTAGTTCTTTTATATTTAATTTCTTAAAATAAAAGTCTTTAAATAAATGTTTTATCAGATTTCTGAATTTGTTTTTATCCTTAAATGAATTTACTGAGTTTATTAAAAAGTTATCAGATGAATTATCAAAAATATAAGTTGGACAATCATCTGAATTAAGGTAGAAGTATACTTTTTTATGTCTTTTCAAGTAGGTTTTTAGTTTATCAATATTGTATATATTTTTAATAGTTGAAATTTTCTTTATTGAATTAGCGAGGGAATCTTCTGCAAATGTAGGAATATCATTTTCCTTTGCAGTCTTTAAAAGGAATTTGGATATATAGTTATTACCTATTAATAAAACATAATCTTTATTTTCAGACATTAAATTAGATTAATATTTTATATTAAGGATTATATTTCTGAATAATAACTTCTGCTTGATATCGTAGCTGACGGTAACTGACATGTAATGACAATTATATCATAAACCTGATATAATGGCTATATGGTAAATTATTTTAATCCTCTGCCCATCAAGTATTTAAAAAAAAGATTTGACCCATTATTTAAAATTGTCAGAAGTAGACAATCGGGTTGTTTCATAGGACTACCAGAAAGTGCAAAGGGGGGATATTTTAAGTTTATACTAGAAAATGAAGATGTATTAAGTTCGTTTCTAGGAAAACAGAAAGATAAACATAAGATTTTATATTTTGATCCTATTCCATTTATTAATTCAAATCCATATCATTGGCTTTTTCAACTAAGCATCAAACTTGAAATATTAGATAAAGAATATAAACATACCCAAACAGAAGATCCAGTAATTATTCTAACAAATATACAAAAGTATTTAATAGATCTTTCTAAGAAGAATAGTCATTTATGTTTAATTCTCTCCAAACCTAAAGTATGGGAAAATCTACCCGAAGAGGTTGGTTACTGTTTAAAAGCTGTTTGGGATGTGAAAAGACAGCCTCCAAAAAATCCATGCTCATTTGTATTTTTTCTACATTCAATTTCACCATCAATTGATGAAATCCCAGATTTTTTTAATCCAATTCTTCTAGGATTGAATGAAAATAATATATATTTCCCTGTACTTGATAAAGAAGAGACTTTATATACTATTGATCGTTTTTTGAGTTTTAATGGATTAAAACTAGATAGAAAATATAAAAGGTTAATTTTTGAATGTAGTGGGGGTTATTATCCATTAATTACAAATACAATAAAAGTTTGTGCAGCTTTAAATAAAAAGACAGTTATTAACAAAAGATTCATTAAAGCTTTATTTAACAATAAAGTAATTCTTAAGGATTTGCAGAGATTATGGGATTCGTTAAGTATAGATCAAAAGCTGGAATTACAATTATCAGCAAAAGGAGTGAATAGTAAATCAATATATGAATCAACCTTAATAAAATTAGGTTTACTATCAAAGTCAGGTGAGATTAAATCAATATGGTTAAAATCTTTTGTATCAGAAAAAAGATATAAGATTGATGAATTAAAGGTTATTATTCAAGAAAAAAAGTATTTAAAGGGTAAAGAATATATTTTATTCCAGCTATTTAAAAAGAATATGAATATTACTATATCACGAGATGAAATTGCTGATCTTCTTTGGGGGAAAGATGTGCAAGTAAAATATTCAGATTGGGCAATAGATAAAATTATTTCAAGAATTAGAAAAAAGATGAAACAAAATTATTCAAATTATTCTATTATAACTATTAAGGATAAAGGATATGTTATGGTCTAGTGAAGCGTTTCCAACACAAGTAGTTGGCTTTGATTATTTTACTGCTCTTGTATTACCTGAGAGTGGACCTAGGTATGTTGCTGAAAGTAGTGGTATTTCTGAATCAGAAATTTTACCATATGATATGCTACCTGAAAACTTTAGAGCAAATGAGCTACCTTTTATAAGAGAATTAATGGTATATTTACAAGCGAAGTGTAAAGGATGTACACCTGTAATGGTCGGTGGTACAGTTTTAGATTTGGTAAAAGGGACATTTGATCCAAACAATAATCAAGATAGGGATATTATTGTATTTGAAGTTTCAAGGAGGCGTTTTAAAAATGTATGGGTAAATAGAGAAGGAATAGCAAAGCGGAATGAATTTATAAGAAGTCATCCAGAAATAAGAAATATTGAAATTAAAGCATCAGGAACATTTACAGGGGGAAAAACATTTCCAGGGGCAATAAATGTTAAAATTGATATAGGTACAGGGCATATAATAGATCTTCTTGTAGCTTGTAGTAGTGATACACGGTCAGAAAAAATTACTGCTGATAAAGGTCTTAAAGCTCTTGTAAATCCGGTTGGTCTAGTATTTCATAAAGAAGGTTACAATTTTTTACCGCCTTATGGAGAAGGTTTGTTAAAAGCTATAAGTCAAGGGCTTGTTGAATTACCACTTACTGATGCGATAGCTGAAGAAAGAAAAAGTATAGAAGATAGAGAAGTGTCTCCCGTAGTAGAAGCTGTTAGAGATATATTTAAAATAATTTATTATATAGTAAATTATCCTGATAAAGTAACTATAAGTCGTAGATATACTTTAGCAGCAATAAGAGGTTGGTGTTATAGATATCAATTTTATCATTTTGGATCTTTTGAAGAAGTAAAAGCTGTAGATAGAACATTTACATCAAGATTAGATGCTTTATTTGAAAGATCACAGGATAAACACATGGTATATCACACTTTGATTGTTATGGGTGTTTTTAGTGCATTATTACCTGTCTCTTGGGCTTTAGCTGCAAATAATTATCTAGAAGTTGAAGAGTATATGAAAGTTAATGGTTATTCTGCTAGAAATTTAGGTATAGCTATGAGACAAGTATGTGAAAGAAGTGATTTTGAATTACCATATATACCTATGGAAATGTTAAAAGATTATCCTCATCCTCTTTGGGCTATACGAGAATTTTCAAGATCAGGTGTAATACCATTAGATTGGTGGGGATCAGTTGGAGAGAATATGTTAGTTTTAGAAATGTTTTCAAAAGCTAGATATTTAACTATTCCTTATGATCCAGCCATGGAAGGTGATTTAAGTTTAAGTGCAAGACGGGATGTAAGCTTAGAAGAGATACTTAAATATCGTAGACAGATGCAATTAGGTAGTGCTTATACTTCACCTGAGCGAGAATTATTAAGAAGGGCTGTAGATTGTTTATTTGAAAGGGTAATTCCTTGTCTTGGCGTCTATGTACTTCACGAAAGGGAAGTTAATCTTATGAAAAGTCGGTTGCATGATATATTAGATAAAGGACCATATGCATTGGAAGAGTTTGTCCGGAATTTATTTATTCAAATTTTAGTTACTTCAAGTCTTGATACTTTATTTGATACACTTTATTATGATGTAGAAAAAGCTGTAAGTGAAAATCTTACAAGATTCAGAGATATCTTAAGTAGAAATACAGTTTTTTCTAAATTATTAGGTTATAGTCAAACAAGAGAAATTACAGAAAGACAAATGTTAAGGATAATAAGATCGCTAACATATAATTTATGGTTAAGAGGTAAGTCTGGATTAAGTGTAAGATTAGGAGGAAGGAATTTGTATACTGATATAGGTATACAAACCATAGGTTAAGTTAATTTAGGCATTTCTGGTATAGTAGTAATTATCTTTCCAATACTAAACCTATCTTTCTGGATTTCAAACTTTTCAATAATTTCTTTATTATTTTCCTCATTTTTTATAAATATTATTGCATAATCATCAACAAAAATTGGAACCCAGTTAGGATCTTTTACTCTATTAATCATAAATTCCTGACCCCAGTTTGTTAAATCGTGTATATAAAAATAAATTATATTAAATTTGTATTGATTATTTATTTCTTCCCATTTGTTTTCATCTTCCTGCATTGGGATAAATGTGTCTTGGAAAAATTCTGTTGTGTAAGCTTCAGGTCTGTTATCAGTAAATACTTTTTCTTGAGGAAATAATGTATATATTAAATAACTTCCAATGTCATAATTATTAAATATAGGCCCATGCAACTTATTTTGTTTGAAAAATTCAGATGCAGCTAGATTATCAGTAAAAGTTCCCAGTCCAAAATTTCTATGTATTAATGAGTAATAATTGTTGGGGATTATTATGATTAAAAAAACTAAAGAAAGGATTGAGAAAATACAAAAATAAAAGGATTGCTTTAGTTTGTAATTGAATTTTTTTATTAAATTAAAAGTTGTGATTGATGAAAATGTTATAAAAAATAGTGCAAAGATTGATAGTCCTCTTATAAATCTCCAAGAAAGAAGCGAGAATGCAATAATTAATAAAATATCTTTTAAATAGTATTTAATGAGCTTTTTTCTAATTAATAAAAATATTAATGTTAAAACTAAAATGAATAAGATTTCAAAATGATAATATACTGGATAAGAAAACCTTTTCTGCATAAAAAGAACTGATTGATTTTCAGCTATGGTGTATCCATAATTTTTAAAAATATTCAAAGGTTCTAAGAGCCCATTTATATACCAAGGATTAAAAAGTGAGGATAGAATTGAAAATATTAGGAAAAATATATAAGGTTTCACATTCTGAGTTTTATTAACAACTTCATTTACAAAATAAATTGATATAATTACAGGTCCAAGGATAAAAAATATATGCATGTTCACCCATAGTATCTGTATAATTATTATTAGTACGAGAGTTTGTTTAAAACTTAATTTTTTATTATTAAAAAATTCAAGAATAAAATATACAAGTCCAAGAAAGAAATAACTGAATCCTTCGGGTCTTACTTCATGGCGGAAATTAATCAAGGGTATTGCTAGCAGTGTAAAAAAAGAAGCGATTTTAATATTGGTTTTCTTCTTTGCTATTAAAAAAAATATTAATAAAGCTATTAAGTTTAATAGGGTATTAAATATTGATAAACCTGTAAATCCGAAATAATTTTGTACAATATAATATACAACTCCGCTTAGCCAGTGATGGTTTATTGTGAGATTATCTTTTAAAGTATACGAATAATAATTTGTTTTAATGATCTTGTGTTCCTTAATAAAAATTTCTCCATTTTTTATATGGCGTCCAATATCGCTATTTGCTAAATTTATTTTATAAGTAAAGGAGAAGAAGAAGTAGATGAATATTAGAGTTATTATTATACAATTAATAATTGTTCTTTTGTTATTATATAATTTCATTATACAGATTTTTTAATGCGTAAATACTTATGGATCATGAGCAAGAATATACACAATATTATCCTGAATTCAGGTAAAATGCCATAATAGAATAAGTTATATATCATATAGATATTTAAGATTAATAAGTATAACTTTGGGTTTTGTTACCCCATACGCTGATTATTTACTTTTTGAAACCAAAAAGTAAACAAAAAGTTTTGGGGGTTTTCTAACTGCTGACGGGATACATATAGTAAATCAAAATTTCCACCCAATAGAAAACCCCCAACCCCCAGTCTTTTACCTTCAAGTTGAAATTAAAATTATAATTATAATTTCAATATATATAGGTTGAAAAAGAGGGGTATGGGAGAATTATGTTCATACTACGCTTCAGCTACGTATGATAAAGGTAAAGGTTAGTCAGCTTGCCCTTCGTAGTTTTTAACGAAGGAGGGACGTTAATTCTCCCACGCTTTCTTGCCTGCCGAAGCTTCTAATAAGCGTAGGCACGTTTACGTACCTTTTTCTAAAAAAGGTACAAAGAAATAGATAAATATAATAAGAATAATTATATAATTAAGAATTACTTTGTATTTATTTTTATATAATTGCAATATGTGTTTTATAAAACTAATTTACAACTTTGGAATTCTCCTGTTTGTTAAACTTATGAATTTCGTTAAACCAAGAAGGTTCTTTTGGTTCTTCAGGTATTATAGATAAACTTTTTTGAAAGTTATCAGATAGCTTGTTAAATATTATTTCATTAATAGGATTATTTTTATTATATATTAGCCAGATGTTTTTAGCATGCGTAGAATAAATATTTGTTATTAATTCTTCTGCTTCTTTTTCATAAATATTTTTATTTTTTAACATTTCATCTAGATTTTTCCATCCCGGATGCTCTGAAATCTCTTCCGGATAAGAAATCAAGGTATAAGTTTTATTATAACTTTTATTTGTTTTTTTTAAATAATAATAAAATGCAGCATAATTTAAATCTGTAGTTATAATGATATCTCCATTTTCAATATTATCAATTAATTTGGTACATTCTATTTTATATGTGGATTTAAAACTTTTTGTTAAATTTATTTCATTAATAACATTTGTATAAAGACAGTAAAGAATAAAGATAAATATTGAAAGTAAATACTTTATATTTATTTTGCTCCATAATTTTGATAGTAGCAAAAGAAAAGGGGGCAGAACTATTAGTTCAAACCTGCCTGGAACATATGCGGGTTTATATAATGACACTAAAAAGGCGCTTATTAATGGGAATAAAAAATAAAGAAACAAAAAAGTATTTATAAGTTTATTATTATATTTGTCTTGTTTTGTAGTTGTTTTTTGGGAAGATAAGTAGGCATATCCTATTAAAGAAGCCAAAATATAAGGTAAAACTAATCCATAACTTAGATATTTAAAACTTTCTAAAATTACTAAGATATTTGAATGAGGTATCCAAGAATTAATGCCTATTTTGCTTTGGTATAGTAGTATAAAGATATATGGAATAAGAAACAGGGAAATTGTTATCTGAGATAAATATATTAATTTTAATTTTTTAGAAAATTTATAGATAATAATATGTGTAAGTATTTGCGATAAAAATATTAGAATAAGCCATGTGTGGCTGTAAATGCTTAAAATAGAAATTATAGTATAAAAAATATAATCAAGCTTTTTACCTTCTTTTAGGATTTTAATAAAATAATAACATGAAAGCAGTCCTAAGAAAGCTGATAATGTATATTGACGTGTTTGTACGGCAAACCAGTTTAAGAAATAATTTGTTGTAGTTAAGAAGGCTGCTATTACCGCTACTTTTCTGCTTTTATAGAAATATAAAGCTGTTTTGTACATAAGAGGTATTAGAAGTAATGCCCAGATAGAAGAGAATATCCTAAAGGAAAGTTCACTGTCCTTAAAAATTAATGACCAGATTTTTATTGAATAAATATATGTCAGATGATGTCCATCGTATATTGCTTTTGAAAAAAGTTTACCTATTGGATTTTCAATAACAACAGCAACAGCAGCCTCATCAAGCCAGAATGGTCTAAGATTTATATGGCAGAAAATGAAGATACTTGAAAAAAATATCAATAACAATATTAAGATATTTTTTTCATAAAGAAAGTTGAATATTCTGTATAATTTGTTTTTGTTCATCTAAAGATTTTTTTAGATTATTATTAATCAAAATCAGTCTTATAAACAACCATTTCTCCATCTACAATAGTATATTTATCTAACTCAATCCTATAAACTTCTGTCAGCTCATTTTTTTGAGATATATTTGGATACCAGGAAGGAATAATTATAATATATTCTGGTTTCTTATTTTTTAAATAATTCCATAGAGGTTCTTCCCTATTTTCTTTTGTAGTTCCTTTTAAAACAGTTAAAACGTCTGGAGATACTAGTCCTACCATATCAATGATATTTCTTTGGGATATGTATGTAATCGCACCTATATCATGCAAAGCTATTTGATCTTCACAAGAAGTACTTTCTTTTACCCAGTAGCCGATTTTTACATGCATATCATTTATGTTTTTGACATTATATCCGAATGTATATGCCCAGTTACCTAGAAGAATAAATAGATATATAAAGGAGAGTGAAATATATATAATTTCTTTTTTTCGAATAATATTCTTTACAAGTGATTTGAATTTATTAGCTATGGTAAATATTAATAATGATATTAATATCATTATTATTGATATTATTAAGAAAATCTTTTTATCAAAGAATAAGTAAGAAATAGTTATTATAATAACTAAATTTAGAATTAAAAGAGACATAAATTGAGTTATTTGTTTTTTAATTAGAGAAAAGTATTGGTTAAGTCCGTAAAATCCTATTAGTGTATAAATGGGAATAAAAGGCATAATATACCTACCATGGTGTCTGAGATTTGGCGCTATTATACTTTCTATAAGCGGGAAACCTAAGGTTATTAATATAAATACAAGATAATTTAAATTCTTTTGTTTAATATATCTAAAGATATTATATATTCCATACGGAATACCTATAGCGATAATTGGATTATCCGTAAATATTAAGTAGAGGAATCTAAATAGATAAAGAAAAGCAAGTTTAATTCTGAATATAACTGAATATGAGCTTATACTTTGTGCCAGAAATGTATTTGGAAGTAAATTCCCAGTTGTTTTGTAGCTGAAAGCAAGATATGGAATAATAATTATTATGTATAATAAAATAGAATTTATTATATATAACATAGAATTATAGTTATTGTATTTTTTGAGATTAATTATTAATTCACTAAAAATAAAAAATACAAATAAAATGTAACCTTCTGGCCTTAACAACGAGGCTACTCCTAAGATAAAAGATTGAAGATAAATAGGTTTCCGTTTTATATTAAATAATAGAAATAATAACAAAAAGGTAGTAAAAGATGTTATCTCCATACCGCTTAATGCTGACCACGCAAATCTTCCAGTTAAAAGAAACATTATGGTGGTAGTTAATGATAGGCTTTTTTTCTTAAAAAAATGATTACAATATAGATACATTAGTATTCCGCTCGCGATATAGAAAAAAGCACTAAGCAGTTTTGAAATAAGGATATGATTTTTTAAAAAGAAATAAAGTATTGATAAAAGTATTGTCCATAATGGAGATGTTGAACCGGGTGTAGAATTTCCGGGTATAAATGAGAAACCTTTTCCATTAGCTAAATTTCTAGAGAACTCAAAATGAATATATACATCGTCTAAAGGAACATTAATTTGACCTTTTGTTATGAAATATTCAGATATTAGAAATACAGCGATAATGCTTAATGAAATTAATATTGTTATTAATATATTGGATGGAATTCGCTTAGACATAAATCAATTATAGCTGGTAAATAATGATAATCCAAATATTGATAATTATAAAGTCTAAAATTATATATTCCCGCAGATAATGGAGAAACTACTTTTTTCTATATCTTCATTAATATACGTTTCAATAAGACAGTCAAATGAGGCATTTTGATATGCTTGTATACTTTCTCCTGCATCTGTACCAGATGTGTTTTCTATATTTATTATAAAATTAAAATCTTCCAAGTAGTTTCTTGTATTGATTTCGATTTCACTATCTCCTGTTTGTATTTCAGTCTGGATTTTTTTACCTTCGATATTTAATTTCCTTTTATTTAAATTCCATTCAAAAATACTATCTTCTTCAGTGAAAACATATTCAGTATTAGAATTTTTAATATAATTATAAAATTCATTTATGTTAAACTCACTTTTTATATAAGCAGATTCCACTATACCATCATCATCATTTTCTTCGCTTATCTTTTGATTGGATTCCTTAGTTTCTTTTTCTTGTAAAATAGTATCTTTAATGTCTGTTTTACCAACTGTTTTGCTGTTAAATTTCAGATAAATGAGGATTCCAACTATTATTATTATTCCTAAAAGGTACCTAAAAGGCTTTTTTTCTTTTGGTTTATAATATTTAAATCCCTGATGCCAAGTATTCATTGATAATATTAAAAATAAAAAACTAGATGTTAATATATCAGATGTGATTAGTATTTAAAAGCACAATAATATATAAAATATTTGTACAAGTTTTTGTATATTGATATATAATTAAGCAAATTTTGATAATATAATTATCAATTTATTAAAATATTATCAATTACTTAAAACTTGAATCGTATCATTTTAAATAGTAGAATTCTAGGACTTATGAAAAGTATAAATATTGTAAAAATAATTTTTGGTGTATTTCTTATTTTATTACTTTGTTCTCCCAGAAGTATTTATGCGCAGGAAAGCGAAAATAATTTAGTCTTATTTGTTGAAGAAGGATGTCCGTATTGTGCTAAAGTTAAAGATTTTATTGAGAAAAACAATTTATTAGAAATTCAAATCTTAGATATACGTGAAGATCCCCAAAACGCTGAGTTTTATAATAGTGTTTGTGATAAAGCTGGTATAGATTTATATGATAGAGGAGTGCCGTTATTTTATGATAATGGTAATACTGTTTTAGATGCAAATGAGATTATTAAATATTTAGGGAATAAATATAATATCTCTGTAGAGGAAGAAGAACAGGATACTAATAGTGAGAGTAAAAAGTCAAAGAGGGTGGTATTAATTATATTAGGATTAGGATTAAGTTTCTCATTACTATTTATTTTATTATCAAAGAAGAAACAAAATGACTAAACTAACCCTTCCGATAATTATTCTCGGAGCAATAGGTGATTCTATAAACCCATGTGCTATAGCTGTTTTAATATTTATTACAACTTATTTAATCGCTGTCAAAAAAAGAGGGAAGGATTTTCTGGCCATTGGGTTAGTATATATTTTATTTATCTATATAACTTATTTTTTAGCTGGAATTGGTTTATTATCTTTTATAAAAAAAATTGGAATAAGCGATTATGTATTCTATATAACTGCTGTTGCTGTTATTATAGCTGGTCTAATTAACATTAAAGACGTAATATTTTCTCAAAGCGGTTTTATATTATCTATCCCAGAATCTAAAAAAGAAATTATTAAGAAGTATATAGTAAAAGCTTCAGTACCAGCAGCAATGATATTAGGTGTAATAGTATCTGCACTTGAACTTCCTTGTACTGGAGGTATATATATAGCAGTTTTAGGGCTTCTTGCCAATCAAGCAACTTTAACACAAGGTTATATATATCTTTTGATATATAACTTAATTTTTGTCATGCCTCTTATATTTATCTTATTTATAACTTATTTTAGTTTAACTTCTGAAACTATAAATTCGTGGAGAAAGAAAAACAAAAGAGTTATGCGTTTAATTATGGGGTTAGTAATGATAACATTAGGAATTATTATGATTCTGCTTAAAAAGTTTCCGATAGTTTAATAACACTTTTTGTGTACTTTTTATAAATAATATAGAATATATAAAATTACATTTTATTATTTGTCAATGAGAACCTGCCTAAACATAATCCGATGGATAATAGCTTTTTTACTGTCAATTCTCCTTTTTGTTTTTATTACAGTAGGTATACCACTCGCTTCTATAACAAAGATAACATCTAATTCCGACAGTCTAAAACAATGGCTTATAAAGGGTAATTTATATGATAGCGTTTCAACAATTTCTCTTGAGATTTATAAAGAAAATGTTAATAAAAGTGTTACAAATGGAATTAAAATAGATGAATTAGATTTATTAGAGTCATTCGATAAAATATTCCCATCTGACTGGATAAAAGGGAATATTGAAAAAGTAATAGATGCGTTTTATTTATGGTTTGACGGACAGACTTCTGCACCTGAATTTACTATTCCTATAGAAGAAAGAAAAAATGTTTTTATTGAAGAAAGTGCATCTATGGTTTTAAATCTGATAGATGATATGCCTGTTTGTTCTAAAGGGAATGATGTTTTGATTATGAAGGGAGAAAAAACACCATTCGATTTAAACTGCAAGCCATCTGATTTTATAAAAGAAAAATATATTGAAGATGCAAAAAAAAGCGTTGAGGAAAGTTTGAATCAAAATGAAATGCTTAAAAGCAGTGAAATAAAATCAAATGAATATTTAAAGCTCGATCCGAGTATAACTATAAATGTTCAGACGGTATATAAAATTTATAAGATTGTACCTACTATAGTCATGTTTGGAATAGGAATTTTATCAGTATTAATATTTCTTTTTATTCCAGGATTTTCAAATAAGTTTTTAAATATCGGATTAGTCTGGGTTCTAGCAGGTAGTCTTCAAATGATTGGAATTTATTTTTCAAACGTTAGTTTTGATAGCTTTTTTACTAGTCAGGTAAGTAGATTACAGGGATTTGATAATGAATTTGTAATAGATATTGTAAAGAGAATCGTAAAAGCGATTGTTTTTGATATTCAATCTCAAGTTAGACAGTATGCTTTGGTCTTTGTAGTTCTCGGGATAGTTTTTGTTATAGGAGGAATTATATTAAAGTTTTCCAAAAAAAGAATGTATATTGTTGAAGAAAATGAAGATAGAAATTTGCCAGATGAAAATAGAAAAAAGCCAAAAGATCAAAGAAGTGAAAAAGTTAATCCTACTTTAGTGTCAAATAATAATATTAAAAACTATCATAAAGAAGAAGCTGAATCTTCGGGGGTGGATGTGAATTTAGGGTGAATTTTAATATAGAACATACTTAATAATTTACACTTAGTTATATATACCTCTTAATAATATCTCTATATAGAATAATTGTGTATATTAGTGATATAATCATTTACTATTGTTTTTTCCCATTGGCAGAATTAATAATAAAAGTAACAAGTGATAAACCTGATAAAAGTGGTCCTAGGACTTTAACAGAAATGATAAATTTCAATGAAATAAATTATACTGTTATTGATTTTGTTGTAGGATCTTTATGTTCGAGTATAAGATTAAGAGATAATGATTCAGTATTAATATTATTTAGAAGATTTTCGGATTTTCTTTATAAATCAATATTACGATTCGAATATGATTGGAGCGAATATAAAGTACTGAGGGAGCTTCAAGAAAAGGACCCTGAATTACCTATTGAAGATTGTCATAAATTAGAAGAACAATTTTTTAATCAGTGTGTTAGAAAGATAGCTCGTTCCCTTCTTACACTAATCTATATATCAAATGGTTTTTATTATAATCCTGAAGGAAAGTGTTCTGGTTGGATTTATCCACATAGATATATTCCTATAACTAATGGAGAGATGCCAGCCTGTGCTAGTGAATTAATAGATAGATTATATCCTTTACTTTATTCTAAAAATGGTAATGTGGGTCCCTATCATGGTGTATTAATTCATAGTGTACCTTTAGAATTACCAGAACCCGATGAAACAGAGGCTAGGTTTGGTATGACTTTGGAACAATTAAGACCAGTTGTAGAAGAGTATTATATAAGTTCTAGAGCTGCAGGTATTTGCGCTTCTGATAAAGTTTTAGAAAAAATAGAAACTAAATTATCTCAACTAGTTAAAGATTGACAAGTAAGAATGGGTTTAATAGAATTTGAGTTTGGTTCATTTTATAAGAGAAGTGAGTCGGATATTTTTAGGGAAGAGGTAAGTATGGCTTTAGAGATGGGTTATTCTCCTATATTAGGTTTATATACTATATTTAATGTTACGATTAATTGTTCTGATGGTATAGTTTTTACTCATAGTAGTGTTCCTATAAGTATCGATAATTTGGGAAGTTTGAATTTATTTATTCGAGATATTTTACAACCGAAATAATATAATTAAGATTATTTATATTAACAGCAGTCTTCAAGACTTTTTTCAAGTTTTTTTATAGCTTCCTGTCTTTCTTTATCAGTAATTTTATTTTTGTCAATTTTGTTTTCCGTTTTATTTGTTTCAGTATTTTTTAAAGCCATTTGGAATTTTATTCAATAATAACCTTAGGATTATAGCATATACCTGGAAGCGGGAATGTTTCCGATTTTACCAATTCTATATCCTTGTTTAAGTCTTCAAAAATATTGCCTCTTACAATAGTTTTAAATCTGCCCATTAATTTACCATCTTTTATATATATAGTATATGGACTAACAAGAGAATAATCCCCTGTCATTTGATTTTGAGTATGTAAGCCAAGGAAGTAAGGTACAAAGATAGCTTCTTTACAAGATTTAATATATTTTTTTAAATCAAATAATTCTTTAGTATTACAGAAACTTAATATATATGGTTCTGTTATAGTTGGAGTAGGATTAAATTTAAGAATTGATGCGTGTTTTAGATTTAATATAGGAGTTATCATTTTACCTTTATCTATGAATGTTGTTTGTTTACATAAAACTCCTTCTTGTGTGAAATTATAAGCTCCGGGAGTAAATACTTTTAAGGGATTTATCTTTAGCGTAAACCAATCTGCAAATAACTTTTTTTTCTTATTAAAATCCTGTTTCGTAAATCTTGACATACCATTTGCTACAAATGATCCATTTAGATTTTCAAAAATAAATTGATTTAAAATATCTAATGTAATCTCAGGAGATAAGATGACCTTTATGTTATGTGTCATAAACCTTTTAACTTTTATTTGTTGGTTAATACTTTTATATAATTTTGCTAAAAACTTTAATTTAGTAAGATAAGTTTTAACACTGAAAGATTTTCTCTCCTCGTAACCAAAAAATAATTTTTCATCCCAGCTTGAAGCAAATCCATAAGATGAGAAGTTATCTTCTAGATAAAGACCTTTAGAATTAGATAATTCCACATAAGTTTCGGAAGCTTCAATAGTAGATTCATGTTTAATTATACCAATACTCCTTTCATAATTAAACAGGTTTTCAATCTCTTGTATCAAAGTATCTTGTTTATTATTTATTAAATTTGAAATGTTTCTTGAATATTGATTAGTTTTTATTAATTTTTCTTTATATGGTTCAATAAAAATTCTTTGATATTTATCACTAATTTTAGTTTCGTAAGCTCTTTTTATTGTTTCTCTAGGGTTTTCGAATGAAGAACTGGTTAGATTTATTAAACTAATTTTTTTATCATTCCACTCAATTTGCAGTTCGCCATTTATACTAAAGCTTGTTTGAATGGGGTTATATGGACCACCAATAATTTCCCCTTTAACACCTAAAACAATATTCTTAGATTTAGTTTTATAAATTCTATAATTTTTAATATTTTTCTGAGATTTTATTGTTTTAATTAATTTATCCATTAAACGACAGTAACAAATTTATTTTTTTCGAGTAAAAACATTGGTGCTGAAGCATTTACAATTATCCATTCATTATTTTTAAAACATACACCGGGCCACTGAATAGGTTCTCCTAAAGCAAGTTTAATTGACTTAATGACTTTTAATGTAATTCCGCTAAAAACTAATGGCTTTAGAATTTCAACTTTATCTTTAGTTAATTTGAAAGAAGCTATAGATTGAAATTGAAAGTTACCTTCATAAGGATCTACCGAACCACCAGTTGAACCAACTAAGAAGATTATTACTGGATATTTTATGAAGAAATTTTTAGCTTTAAGGAACTTATGAATTTCCCTTACATCAGAAATTTTTGTGTCAAAAGGAGGGTGTAAGGTATGATTTTTATCCAATAAAATCTTTGTATTTGTCATTCTAGGTACTGGAATATTTGAGTATAAACCTGTTCTTTCACCACCTGTAAGTGTACTATTTGTTTTTTTAGCAGTTATAAAATCGCTTATTAAACTGTTTATCTTCCCATTTTTCACTATAAATGCCTTCTTTCTTTTTACACCATACAAACTATACGGTTGGAATGCCCTTTCATTTTTTTCTGCATAATCAAATATATTTATAAAATTAGAAGCTATTTTATTTCCTTTTTTTAATTCACCATTTGATAAAAGTGGACTTTCACTATAAAAATTGTCTGATTCAGCGGTATGTCCAAATGCTTCATGTATAAATACTCCACCTATTTCTCCGTCAAGTAAAATTGGATAATTACCACCTTTTAATTCCTTTATTTTATTATTAGATTTTATATATTTAAATTTTTTATCCAGATTTTTTAAAAATATTTTAATAATATTTTTATCTTTTATTACTTCATATCCCAAACTGCTTGTTGCTTCATATAAATCATTTTTTAATTTTTCTGTATTTATACTTAATATTGTACTAAGAGTTGAATTGTTTACGGAAAATTCAATATCAGTTTTATCACTTCGGTAGATAAACCATTTGTCTGAGTGAAATTGAATTGTATTTGTTACTGAAGCATTTCTATATTTATTTTTGATTTTTTTATTTAAATTAAGTAAATCTTTTTCAATATTTTTTTTAGGAACTTTAAAAGGATCAATTCGAACCTTTTGTATAGTTTTGCCTTTAGTAGGTTTTAATTTGTATATCTCTTTGAGTGTTTCGAGTTTTCCCTTTTTAGTTGAAATGGCTAATGATATTGCAGAAGAAAGACATTTAATTAATCTTTCCTTATCACTAATACTATCTACTGAAGCAAATCCCATATGTCCTGATTTTGTAAAAGCATGTATACCGGTTCCACATATTTCATTTAACGTAGATCGATCGATATTACAGTTCTTAACATCTAGATATCGTACTTTTTTGATCTGGCATCTGATTACCACGTATATATTCTTCTTCCGTGCTATGTTTATTAAGTTATTAATTATTTTTTTATTAATTTTCATTTAAGATTAATTATATTACATATTATTGTAAATCTCTATATTAAGTTTTTAGTTTTGTTATTTCTTAATTTATGATATATTAGTATATATTTAAGTTGATTTTATATAATAATGAATGACAAAAAGATAGGTATACAAATAAAAAAAGCAAGAGCTGAAGCTCAGCTTACCCAATCAAATTTAGGTAATAAGATTGGTGTAACATGGGAGATGATTTCAAGATATGAAAATGGTAAAAGCAGTCCACGCAAGAATTTAGAACAAATTGCAAAAATACTTGGTAAACCTATCCAATATTTTTTTGGTGTTGAAGAGCTTCCTATTTCAGATGAAATCAGGAGACTTACAGATCTGTTAATGAAAAAAGGTATGGATTTGCAGAAAGGTATAGAGATACAACTTATTGAGAATATTGGTGAGTTTTCTTTAAATAAAGCATTAAGTTATACAAAGCAAACATACAGTTGTCCGTCATGGATATATGCAAGGTATAAAAAAGCTTTTGCTTTGAAATTAGATGAAATAGAATCTGATGTGGTAAGTATCACGAGGGGAGATATAGGTTATTTTTCAAGTGAATTTAATCCAAGATTAGGAAATTATGTAATTATCAAAGACGGGAAAAAATATAGAATTGACAAGTATTCTAAAAATATAAAAGGAAATATATCAGCAGTACTAATTGCGATAGAAAAAAGATATATAAAAGATTAAACAATTAAGGGAATAGTATTAAGTGATATTTTTCAGGGTTATTAATTATTATAATATTTATTATATTCTTCCCATCTTTTTATAAGTATAGGAATATTTTTTTTATTTTTTTGAAAATATAAGTTTTTCAATTTAAATGAATCACCTTCAAGAGGTATTTTATCTTTCATTCCTAACTTTTTAAATATACCTTTTGCAGTTGTTACCAAGCCATTTTCTTTATAAATCGGGCAGACTAATATAGGATTTTTAATCTTAATAATTTTGTTTAGCAGAATAAGGAGAAGTTCTTGCCAGGGTTTTGATTGTATAATTGGACCGGTAAGTAAAAATTTATTATTTAATTTGTTCCCGGCTAGTATTTGAGCATTTCTTACAAGTGCTATTCTCTGAATCATATTAAACATGATGCCTTCTTTAACTGCATAATAAAGAATTAGTTTTTCCTTTGGTTTTTTACCTTGAATACCAAATTTTCGTTTTATACCATCTCTTTCGCCGAATTCAAATGGGAGTTCTATACCACATTTGTTAATATCTGGAATACCTTTTTTAAATAATTTAATAAGATTCTCGTCCAAGATATTTAAATCTGAATCGGATATATTAGGAAAAAAGTGTTTTATAGTATTTACACCAGCATTCATAGTAGCACCGCTTATAAAATATTTCTCACCGTTTTGTTCTTTAAAATATATATTCCAGACGCCAGGATAACCTTTTACATACGGTTTATTGTCAAAAATAGGCTTTTGAACTTTCACTCTATATGCACCTGTAGATTCTATTTTAAGGGTTGCATAATTTTTGCCTAAATATGCCTGTGTGGAAGGACCATCTGTCCCAAAGTTATATATAAGGATGTTTCTTGTATTATCTAATTTAAATTTAGATATTAACCATTTAGATAGATATCCAACCTGTCCGCTTGTTAATGTAGGAAACCAATTATAATTTAATTGTAAATTCTGGAAAATTTTCCTGCTGTATTGTCCTGTTTTTATACTTAGTAAACCGTTATAAGATGCCTCAGGGTATGTCCATTTATAAAGATCACCACCTAACAAATGACACAGGTAACTTGCAAGTGTAGTAAAAAATGGATTTGAGCCAAAATTATTTTCATTTTTCAACTGTATGATTTGCTCTGGAGTGTATTGAGATCCTGTGCCAAGACCTCGTTCATGGTAAAGGTTCATTTTTAAAATCTCTTTTTCTCCTTCTTTTGCAAAGGGATAATTATAAATTCGTGCAATCCTGTTGCATGACATATCATTGCATAAGATAAGCGACGGCCCGATAGTAGTAAGGCCTAATGCAGTTATATTTTTGTCTTTTAATAGAGCAAATGTTTTTTCAACACATTCAATTAGAGATTTAAAATAAATATCAGTAATTACAATTCCTTTTTTTAAATTAAAAGCTTGACTTGATGGAACACTTACTATATCACTTATAGGACCAGATCCATCAAAAACTTGAGATTTAATATTATTTGTACCTGCATCTATTGCTATTACCTTCATTTGTTATTTTTGAAACTAAAATCTTTTGTAATTGAATATTTATCTCCCCAGAAATGATGATAAATTTTTGAATCATTTAATTTTTGATACGTATGAGCGCCGAATAAATCACGGAGAGCTTGAATGATATTAGCCGGAAGTCTATTTGTTCTTAAAGAGTTGAAATAATTGAATGCTTGATAAGTTGATGAGTAAGGTAAATTTGATCTTACAGCAAGAAGTATTGATTTTTTTGTATTCGGATATAGTTTTTGAATATATTTTCTAATCAATTTACTACTAAAGATATGTGATTTTTGATTTTTCTTAAATATTCCAGCAAACATATCTAACAAATTAGACCTGATAATACAACCGTTTCTCCATATCTTAGCTACTTTTTCAAGGTCAATTTCATTGTCTAATTCTTTAAGTGTGTAACTGCCTAATTTTGATTTATTCTCAACTTCTTTATGAGGTTTTGTGTAAATTAATTCATTTGATGCATTTTTTAAAATCTCAAAACCTTGTATATAAGCTATAAGTATTGAAAAATACAAGGCATCACGTATTATATCTATTATTTTGTCTTTATTTTTAATTTTTAATTCTTCATTCTTAATTTTATATAGTCTGGATATTTCTATTCTATAGTTTTTTAAATTCGAAATTTGTCTTGCTTCAAGAGCAGAGTATATTACTCCAGCGGGAATACCTAAATCACCTGCAATTTGGGTAGTCCATTTGCCTGTACCTTTAGCTCCAGCGCTGTCCAGAATTACATCTGTTAGAAAATTACCTTGATCTTTTTCTTTTAATACCTGTGTGATTATTTCGAGAAGATAGCTTTTATATATGCCTTGGTTCCAACTCGAAAATATTTTATAAAGGTCATCGTTATTTAAATCTAGTAAATTTTTTAATAAAAAGTAAGCTTCAGATATACCCTGCATGACTGCATACTCTATTCCATTATGGACAATTTTTACGAGATGACCTGCCCCGGCTGGTCCCATCCATTCACAGCAGGGATTACCATTTACTTTTGCTGAAATATCTTTTAATAATTTTTCTACTTTTTTAAATACTTTATAAGAACCTCCAGGCATTATTGACGGGCCTTTAAGAGCTCCCATTTCACCACCGCTTACTCCGACTCCTAGAAATTGAATATTAAGTTTGGTTAGTTTTAAATCTCTTAACGAAGTTGAATAAGGGTGGGAATTTCCAGCATCAATTATTATATGATTTTTATTTACAATTTTCACAAGAGGTTTTATCTTTTTGGTTTTACCGTTAATTAGGATTGACTGGCTTCCTTCAAATATGACTTCATCTATTGGTGTTGTAGATTTGCCAGAGATTAAATTTTCCTGAGGATCTCCTGAAGGAATAAGTAATATTATTGGACCTTTAACTCTTTTTACTAAATCTTCTAAATCATCTGAAGGAGAAATATTTTTACTTTCTTTATAAGTTTTTATTTCTTCTATTACTTTATGTACTGTTTCTACTGTTCTATTGCATAATAATACTTTATAATTATTTCTTGCTAGATTTCGAGCTAATGCTACCCCCATAACTCCAGCTCCATAAATTCCAGCATCAAAATATTTTTTCATATATATGATTAGTTATTATTAAATGATTATATAATAAGTCTATATTATCATATTTATAGAAAGTTTTAAATTATTTGTTCAGGTTGCATACATCTTACGAATTTAAGGTGCCAAATTTTAACTTGTTAAACATCTCAATCGGTGTCAATAATCCTAAACTTTCATGTGGTCTTACTTCATTGTAAATCTGTACGTAATTATCTATTACTTCCTGCTGTTTCTGTAATGTTGCTTCTGTTCCTTTTCTTAAGTATATATCATTTATCGTTGTTTGTATCACTCTCTCTACATATGGATTCTGCTTTGGACTTCTTGGTGTTGAAAATACATGTGTTATGCCTCTCTTCTTTAATTCTTTCTCTAACTCTCCTAAAAACTCACTTCCGTTATCACTCCCTATGTAGGCTATCCTATCAAATGGAAAATGCTTATCTAAATATTTAAAGAACATATTACCACATCTTGACGTTATCCTTGTAAATAACTTTATCCTTAACATCCTTGTTGCATGATCTATTGCTGTAAATTGATATATATATCTTCCTGGTATTAGGTACAAATACTTAACATCTATATATACTAATCCTCCTGGTTCTTTTAATACTTCCTTTGGAACAGAATACATATGTCTTCTATTCTTCCTTAACTTGTAACTCCTATTATTCTTTACTCTCTTCAATCCTGTTTGATTTATTATCTTTTGTATCCTTGTCTGGCCTACTTGTATTCTCTCCCTTTTTAACAGTACTTGTAACTTTACTTTACCCCATCCGTATTCCTGTCTTAACTCAACGATCTTTTCTATTACTTCAAATGATACTTTACTTCTCCTAATAGTCTTAGGTATCTTAGATTTATCTTCTAAACTACTTAAGTTGTTTTTATTATACCTATTTCTCCAGTATCTTATCGTTGGTTCTGCTATGTCAAAATGTCTGCTTGCTTTAAGTACGGAGTTACCTTCTCCTATGTAATCCATCCATCTTAATCTCATTTGAGCTTTCTTACTTAACCTTTTAACTCTCCATGCTCCTTTTATGTAAGGGTATTTAAATCTTGCTGTTGTTTTGATACCATATTTCATGGGTGCGATTTGTAATATTTTAACTATACATTATCGCACCTCTTATTCGTAATATGTATCACAACTTATTCATTATTAAAAGTATTTATATAATAGTTTCAACTAAATTATTTTTTTCATATATGAATGAATCTGATCCAATTACATCTCAAGAAGGACTACAATCTAATATAGAAAGAGTGTATCCGGAATTGATTAAAGGCATTGGATACCAAGGAGTTGTTGGTATGATAAGATCAGTTATGGGGATTTCTGAAAGGAATTTGGATATATTTAGATTAGAGGTAGATGAAGGATTGAAAATAGTTGATATTGCGGATTTGTATCATATTATACCTTACCGAGTAACACAAATTAGAAACGTAGTTAATGAAAAATTAAGTCAGCTATATGATGCTGAAGAATATGTGGTTAAGGCAAGAAGCGGAGGTATAGAAAACGCATTAAGATTATGGGAAAATACAGATCCGATAACGATTCTTTTAGGACATACTCTAGGAATATTTAGATTTGGAAGTATCAAAGAGGATTTTGAGATGTCGGTATTTATAGTAAAAAAAGTATTACATGAACGAGGCAGGACTACTTTAAAACAAATTGAAAAAGAAGATATACTCCCAATTCTTCAAAGTGTATTTAGAGAAAAATCTAACCTTATTGGAAACAGTTTCTAGATTAGGAAGATCTTTGATGTATGTATATTTGGTTGTAACTGTTTTCATAAACTTTGTAGAGAAGAGTGAAATAGAGGATGAGTGATAAGTTAAATATCATAAGGATTAAAAAAAGTTTACTCTAATAAAACTTTGGCTAAAGCTTGTATAGGTGTGATATTAGGATCTAATTTTTTATTAACATATCTTGCATTGTTAGCTTTTGAATATAATTCTACAATTATATTTGGAAACAGATCTCCATTTTCAAAATGTTGAGATTCGTTAGTAAAAGTTATTCCTAATGCAGTACAAATAAGTCTTGTAGCGATTGAAAAATCAAGCCAGTTTAGAGATTTAGCTAATTCCCTAATAGCATTATAAAAGGCAAATTGTACATCGTGTGATAACTTTGGAAGATTTCCTTGATCAAAAAAGCCTTCTTCTGTTTCTCTATTATATTTATATCTATATTTTAATTTACTCCTAACAGTAATTTTTCTATTAGGTATACTTGGGGTATCTCCTGTCATAATAGCTATTTCGCTATTTCCTTCTATAATAAATAATCTTTGAGCTACTACGTATATTCTTTCTAAATAATTACCAAAATCAAATAAATCAATATAGATAGCATCTACTAAACCTGCATAAAATGCTGAACGGATATTTGGATATTTACCAGATCTATATTGATTGTGAGCATATTGAAAAATTTCTGAAACTACGTTGGAAAAAAGTTCCCCGCATGATTTAATTCTTTCTATACCTAGACTTTTTTTAAAATCATCAAAATTAGTTGCAAATAGTCTCTCATCTATTTGTGTAAAATCGATATTATGTATAAGAGCAAAAAATACATCACGATAAAATATAGGACTGCGGTGTTCATTATCTACATATTCAGTATGTTCAAGTCCGCTTTCTTCATAAGTATAAATATAACTTCCATTTGCTGGAAGTGGATTATCTAGTGTTCTACTTTCACTAATAACTATTATATGAGAAGTAGGGGTATCACTTAGTGGTTGTTCTTTTAATACAGTCCTTATTTCTTGTAATCTTGATATCAAATTTACAATATTTATAATTCCTCCTGTTTCTGGAGATATAACTTGTGTCATGTATAATATTAAGATTTTATTAGTGACTTAAAAATACTTTCAGCTGCGACTGCTCCTTCTGCACATGCCGTTATTATCTGTCTAAAACCATTTGAATTGGTCGTAATATCTCCTGCGGCCCAAATATTATCAATATTAGTCTTTTGCGCTTGATCAACGATTATAAAACCATTTGTATCTGTTTTTATTCCGAGTTTGCTTGTAAATATAGTATTTGGAACTGAACCTATTTCTATAAACAACCCGTCAATCATGATTTCTTTCCTGTCATCTAAGGTAATAGATTCTAATCTTTCCCTGCCTTTTAATTCTTCTATGGTTCTATTGTATATAACTTCTATGTTTTGCTTTGATTTTATCCGCTCTATCCAAGTTTGGTCTCCTCTCAATTTATCTTTACGGTATATCTGATAAACTTTTAATGCGATTTTAGATAAATATAAAGAAGATGTATTTGCTGCGTCGCAGCCGCCAATTACTGCAACGGTCTTGCCTTTATAAAGAGGTCCATCGCATGTTGTACAATATGTAATTCCTTTACCAATAAATTTTTCCTCATCTTTTAAATTTAATTTACTTCTTTCAGTTCCAATTGCAAGAAGTATTGTTTTCGAGAAATATTCATTTTTATTGCGTGTAGTAACTTTAAAAATATTTTTGTCTTTTGATAAATCAATTACTTCATCAATAATTTCGTTTTCTCCCTGAAATTTAACAGTCTTTTTAAACTTCTCCATAAGTTCTAGACCTGATATATTTATTTCAGAAGGGAAATTGCATATTTTAATTGCTTCAGTTGCAAGACCGCCTGACAATTTACCTATTAATAAATGTTTTAATTTATATCTTGAAGCATATATGGAGGAAGTATATCCAGCAGGCCCAGTACCGATTATTATAAGATCGTATATATTATTCATAATATGTATATTAATATTCTCTGTTTTTATTTTAAGTGAAATAAAGATTTAATGCAAAATCCTAGAGTAATTTTTATGAAGGTAATACGTTATACTTATAAATATTAAAATGCCCCTGGAAAAACCTCTAAATTTTTAATATATAAAAATGTTAAGTAAAGTCCTAAGAATCTTCAGAAGACTACTTTTTCTTATTTATTATAAGATTTGTTTCAATAAATTAAAAAAGGTATATTCGTGGTCATTTATATTTGTTTATATTTTTATATCATTAGACTTATCAATTTTTTATTTATATATTCCTGATGTCAAAGCTAGCGAGAAAGAACCTGTTGATTCAGATAGAACTGAAGTTGAGTCTTTAAGAAGTGAAAATTCTAAGACATATCAGTATTATGATGCATCAGAAGATAAAGTAATTTATGAAAAAGTAATTCATGCAGATAAAATTCATTATTTAAGCGGTGGTGAGTATGAAGAAGTTGATAATAATATTATATATAGCCCTTCAGATGAATTTGAATATTCGAATGGAGCAAATGATTTTTCTTTTCAAGCGGGAGAATTCTTAAATGAAGGTGTGCGTTATCAAAAAGGAAATGATATTTGTCAGTTTAATTTGGATAGTATTGAAAATTTATCTTTGAATGATGTAAAAGCTCAGGTTAATGAAAATGTGATTAGTTATCTAGACATTTATGAAGGCATAGATCTTGAATTTACTGTAAACTCCGATGGTTTTAATACTGAAGTCGTTTTTGCTGGTGAATCTAATCTAAAAGACGAAGTTGTTTTTAACCTGAAAAACTGCAATTATGACAATTTCGATGAAGCTGTTATGAGTGATGAAAGCGATACTGCTTATGTTGAAGAGGAAATTGTTAAAGAAGATGGCAGAAATATACTGGTATTAAAACCTGATTATTCACTTCTCAATGAAATTAATGGTGAAGTAAGAGTTGATCCAAGTATTTCTGTATCTACTTATGAGGATGTTTTTATTACTCCGAGCACAAGATATGGGAATAGGAGAGCTTTAATAATTGGAACTTATACTGATTATACAGTTCCTGGAAATCCTACTTTTCACACGACTAGATCGCTTATTAATTTCGGCAGAATAGATCTGCAAGGAAATTCAGATATTGAGAGTGCTTATCTTGAGCTATGGCATTACGGAACGAATAGAAATCAGCAGGGTATGTATGTAGCAAGAGTTACTAGCGGATGGAACGAACAAACATCCTGGCCGGGACCTTCATATGAGGGTAATTACGGCTCATATACTTTTCCTTATTACAATAGTAACAATACAGCTCAGGAAAGAAACATAAATATTGATAATTCATTGGTTAGTTATTTACAAAACGATAACTATGGCATAATGCTCCGAAATTTTAATGAGAATGCAAGGGGTGAGGCAGTTTGTGCAAGACATATCCCAATTGGGCCATGCAAAACGGGAATGGAGCCTAAGATAATCATTACGTATCATCTTAATCAGCCGCCAAATGCCCCTGATCTAGATACTCCTGATCAAAACTGGGAGCTTGGGCCAAATGAGAATTACAACACTGTTAATTGTAGCACAAAAGGTATAGGAGAGGGTTGTAGTATAAATTTCAGAGTTAAAACCGAAGACCCTGACAATACATTTCCTTTAGTTACAACTCTTGAGTTATCTAATGAAACGGGCAGTAAACAGGAGGTAAGTATAACTCAGGAAAGCGAGGGTTGGTTCGAGTACATTGTAAGTTTAAAGGATGGCAGATGGTCATGGAGAGCGAAAACTGTAGATACAAATAATCTAGTTAGCAATTGGAGTGTTACTAAAAATTTCATTGTAGATACTACAGCACCTTCTATACCGGTTATGATCCAAGAACCAGAATTTACAGGAGGTAATCAAAATACAGTTAGAAGTAACGAGTCAACAGACAATATTATTGATAACGTGAAATATGAATTTGAAGCTTATGATTCAGAAGATCATTGCTGTATGAGAGAATCGTCAGGCTGGATAGATGCTACAGAATTTACATTTGGGACTCTCCAGAATAATGCTTTATATTACTTTCATGCAAGAGCAAAGGATAAACTTGAAAATATTTCAAATTGGAGCGATAACACTTTCTCTATACAGGATTCTGTCCCTCCGGTTATATCCAACATAAATATAGACTATCAAAGAATATCTCCTAAAAATCAGGATGGTCAGTTTGATTCAGCAATTCTAAAAATGAGTATAAAAGATAGTCATTTTAAATCAGCTGAGGTTAAATTAATAAATGAAAAAAAAGAAATTGTAAGAACTTACAGTATTACCAATGACTATATTGAACTTGTTATCGATGGAAAAGATTCAAGCGGTAATTGGCTTGATGATGGAGCTTATAATTTATACATAACAGCATTCGATAAGGCTGAAAATAAAACTGAAAATAATGAAAACTACTTAGTAATTGATAATACAAATGCTATTATTAACATTTCTTATCCTATAGAAGGAGCTTGGTTTAATACTGATAATATTAATATTAAGGGCATCTCAGAAATAAATGCTGAGGTGTATATAAAGAATTTAAACACAGGTAGTGAAACTAAAGCAAATATTGATCCTTCTAGTGGGATTTTTGAAGGAAATATAGATTTAACATTGGGAATAAACGTTATTGAACTGAGAGTATTTGATGCGTTTGGAAATATGAATAATATTAGTCTAAATTTATATCGAGAGAACTCAGAACCGCAAGCAGTTTTAACTTATCCAGATACATCTGTTAATAATAGTAATTTGAATTTAGAATTTAATTTACAAGATGATGGATTTATTCAAGGAGAAAATAAATTTGTTTCTGGGATAGATATTTCTAAAACATATTTATCTTTAAAGCTGAATGAAAAAGATGAGTTTGTTTTGATAAATGAAGGAACTGATATATCTGACATAGGCCATTTTGAAACCGATTGTTCAGGGAAAGGAGATTTTAGTTTATCTAGTAAACCGAATTGTCAGCTTAGATACATATTTGAAAAGCCAATAAGTCCTGATGGTATTTATGGTATTTACCTTAAGGTTTATGATATGGCTGGAAACGAAACTATTTATAATTCTAGTTTTACGTTAGATTCACAAACATACTTAGCAATTAGTGATCCGTCTGACGGTTCATTATTTAATCATTCAAGGATAAATATAAAAGGGACAGCAGAAAAAAATGCTTTAGTTAAGATTACAGGAGGAGTAGAGGAGCTAGAATTTTATATTAATCCTGAACGAATATATGATAATGTTTCTATTTTAAATTGCAGAAAATCAGAAGATATATTTAAAGACGAAATATGTGATTTTGAAGTATCTAATTATCAGTTAAAATATGATATATTTACAAATAGAGATGTACTAAATGAAGTTAAGTATACTATTAAGGATATAGCTTCTAATGAGTATTCAATAATTCACAAATATCTTGTAAATTTATTTGCAGTAAATCTTTCTATTAATACAGAGATGAATTATTTCAGCCCTAATGGAGACGGGGTTCAAGATGGAATCAATTTTATAGAGATGATAACGGATGCGTGTGTCGATATATGGGAAATAAGAATATATGATGGTGATGGTAAGATAATAAGGATATTAAATGGAAAATCAAATTTACCTGGAAATGTTTATTGGAATGGTAAATATAACAGCTTGAATACTTATGATGAAGGAAGTGATTATATCCAAGATGGAAAATATTCATATGATTTGTATATTAAAACAACAGATGGATTAGAATTTTCGACTGCAAAAAGTGATCTTTACGCAAAGAAGAATTTTGATAATGATATCATTATTACTTATCCAAAAGACAATTTTGTCACAACAAAAGGAGTGGTAAATGTTCGAGGAGAAACTTTTAAAGATGCAAATGTGAAAATATGTGTAGATGTGCCAAGTCTAAATTCAAGCTGTGATTTTGAATTTTATACAAATGTTAATGAGGCGGGATACTTTTCTATGATAGTGCCTCTTTTTAGAGAGGAAAATACATATCAAACGGAAAATTATATATTTGCGCAAGCATTTGATGAATATGGAAATGTTTCAAAATTATCTAATAAGGTAAAGGTTATAATTGATACTAAGGATCCTTTTATATCAATTGTGGTTTGTCCTACGATATCTGGTGTTAATAATGAAGCGGATTATAGGAAATTATTAGAGAAGTTAGATAGGGGCGAGGACATTACTAATGAGGATATTGAAAAGCTAAAAACTATTCTATTTAAATCTAAAGTAAGTGCGAATACTGAAAGAGTAAAGTTTTCGTATACAAAATATAATAATTTGACAGATCTTCCTTCTGATATTACATATTCATATATAGGTTATGCAAATGGAAGAAATGAAACCAAACTCAATGAAGAATATGATAAAAATCTGGACTTTGTAATATGCAAAGATAACGAATGTGAATGGGATTTTTATTACCCAGTTCCTCCTGTTACTGGCGGAATATATGAAATTGAATTTGATGGTAAGAAAGGCGAAAATATCCAGAAATTATATGCTTCAGCTCTTATAGATGGAACTTTACCTCTTACACCCGTTATTTTAGATATAAATAAGGTTGTTGGTGAGAATGTATTTGATATTAATTGGTTTCAGAGTAAATATTACTCAAATTCCGAATATCTTGAGATAAAGGGAATAAGTGATCCTGATACAAACATTAAAATTAATGATCAAAGTAATAATTTAATATGTGAAGCAAAAAGTAATTCTGTAGGGTTGTTTGTTTGCAGGGCAGATACTGGTACATTTTATAAAGATTTAGATAAGAATATACATGAATTAAGTCTTAAAATAATCGCAAGTGATGGTTTGAATGAGGTAAATTCAGCTTTTGATACAATTGTTGTACTAGATAAAATAAAGCCTATTATAGAAAAGATAAATAGTCCCAAGTTATGGTTAAAAAGCGGGGATATTGGCAGTACCCAATTAAATGCGAATGAAGAGTTGAAGAGTGCTTATATAAAGAGAAATGATAATACTTATTACGATATGATTCTATATAAGGATTATAAAGGAGCAAATGGATCGTTTATTGTACCGGGATTTATATCTGAAGGCTTATATAGAATTCAAATAGGAATATTCGATTTGGCAGGTAATAAAACTCAAAGTTATTTTGAGTATTTTATTGATAATACGACTCCTGATACCTCTAATATAGACACTACTAATTGGGGAAAATATAATGGGATATACGCTAGTAAGGATTTTCCATCAGCTGGAAGACTTGTGCCTGAATATGTGACTGCTAATAGTAATTTATATTTATCTGGCTTAGCTGAAAAATATTCTGTTGTAAAACTATATGTAAATGGTGCTGAAACAGCGACTATAAATGTTGATAATAATAACTGTTCAAGAGTAGAAAATGATAAAGTAACTTTTGATAAAGTAGTTGTAAAAAGTGGAGAAAAATGCAAATGGGATACAGTTTATAATCTAAATGGGGAAAAAGGATATGTTTTTAGTTTGAAAGCATTCGATAGAGCTGGTAATGAGTCGCTTATAAGCAATGATGAAATTGTATATTTAGATATAACAAACCCCGATAAACCAAAAGTTAAAAATATCAGCTCAGAGTCGTACAATCCAATTCCTGATTTTGATTCAAATCCTATTACTCGTGATTTGGAAATAACGCTGGATGCTTTTAGTGAATCATTATCAGATATAGAGTACTGGTTTTATGATACAAAAGGAAATGAGATAAAATACGAACATTTTATAAATAACGGGAATGGAAGATATGAGAGAGTGTTCAAGTTAGGTAGTAAGAGAGATGAAAATGATTGTATAAAAAATGTAAACGGTAATACAAAAGGTATATGCGAAGATGGAATTTATAAAGTTAAAGTACTTTCTACTGATGCTGCTGGAAATAATTCTGATATGCTTGAATTCTTAATTGAAAGAGATACAGTTGAACCAAAGAATTTTACAGTTGGTAATTTGTATGAATACGCAAGTGATATATGTGCAGATGCAAATGGCGAGGATGGAAGTTTTCTTGTTGATAATAATTATAAAGGAAGTGTATCTTTAGTTAGTAAAAGATTTACTTTACTAAAAAATTATGAGTTTAATAAATTATATAAATTTGGAATACAACTTCAGGATAGAGCGAAAAATAAATCAGAAAACATCATTAAAGAAATACAAACTCTCTCGTATTCAAGAGGTGATATAATAGTGGATTCTGCTGAAAATCCATGGGCTGACAAATCGGGAGATACACTTGAAAGCATAAAATTTGATGTCATAATTAAACCTGACGAAAGTTATGAAATAGTGAATTTGCAGATTCCCTCTCCAATATTAACAAGAGTTCATACAACACAAGATGATAAGGTAGAAGTATATGGTGTAGCTATTGAGAAATATCATAGATTAAGAGTAAACATTAGAAGGCAGTATATGACTTACAATGAAGCAGCGAAAGCGTGTAATGTAGGTATTTTTATTAATAGTAGTGATAGACAATGTATGGAAAGTAAGATGGGTATAGAGAGTCTTTCATCTTGGGTTTGGCAGAAAGAAAAGGAATGTTTATTCTTTCCATATTGTTTAGAACAAAAAAAGAAAAATGTAAGGGAAGAGTATGTCATCAATGATCAAGACTTTCAAGTAGAACATGTTATGATATCTTTTTATAAAGATATTGAAGGTAATCCTTATATTGGTAGTTTATGGAATGACTCTGCTGACGGTAGGTTTAATAAAGTATTTAATCTAAATCAGGAGGTGGGTATTGGCGATTTATTAAAAGCAAAAGCAGTAATATTCGGCGTTTTTGAATTTGATGGTGTAAAAATTGATTATAGGGGAATAAATAATTTTGAGGCTTCCAAAAATAATGGATTAGGAAGTGAATTTAGTAATTTGGAAAAGGTAGAAGAGAATCTAGAAAAGACACCATGGTTCAATGATACACTTTCAGTTGTTGAGACTGAAAGTAATATTTCTCAAAACGCATTTGGAGAATATTCTCATGTTGATAATACTGCTCTTGATATTACTGGAAATTACGGTACAAAACTGTATGCTACAATGAGTGGTAAAGCTACTTATGATGGATGTGGAGGTGTTAGGATAACAAATGAGTACTCAGTATATGAGGTTCTTTACGCACATGTTGTAGTAACTTCCACAGACAAAAGTGGAAAAACAACGAATTTATATAAAGGAGCGAATATTGAAAAGGATGTTGAAGTCGGGGATACAATAGCGTATATTGGTAACGAAAGGCATGTACATTACGAAATTTATCGAAAAGATTTGCCATATCCCAATAATTATGTAAATAGAGTTGATTGTAATCATGAGAGTTGGAATCAATGGAGAGGGTTTTTTAAACTGTACCTTGATATATTAAACATTCCATATGATAATATAACAATGTATAAAAAGTATATGGGTACGTCTTTATATAATGCAAATGGAGCAAGTGTCTGGTCAGCTAAATCTAACTGTCCACAATTATAAATGTTTTATTGCAGGTTCTTGTTCTTTTTTATATAAAAGAATTTATAATATTACTTGTTAACATAACCTAAAGTAAATTATATTTTAAAGTTTAAGAAAGTTGAAAAAGAAAATAATTATTATAGGAACGGTATTAATTGTACTCCTGCTTAGTTTAGTAATGGTATATAAGGTAATTTCTGAGAAAAGCATAAATACTAAAGATGAAGTTTATGATATGTCTGATTTAATTCATTCTTCAAAAGAGTTATTAGATTTAAATTATAATTATTATACTACAGATTTAAGTAATAATAGTATTACATGGGATATAGATGAAAAGATGTATCAAGAAGTAACTAGTAATACAAAGGCCTATATTGGAATAAATAAAAGCGGAGATTTACTTGAAGATAATGAAAATTTCTTCTTTATGGACAATCTGTATGATGATAATTATATGCAGCTTGTAAATAGTGATGATGAGTATAAAGTCTTTGATGAGGAAGTAGAAGAAATTTTAGGAGAAAATAGTTTTGATTTTTCTTGGGATCAAAGGCTTCTATCTTCTTATTCTTATTGGTGTGATGAATGCAGTGAAGAGGAGATAAAGAAATTTGAAGCGATGAATCCTGTTTATATGCTTAGGCCTTCTTTGAAGTATAAAGGAGAGGAAGTTTTGAATGCAGGTTACTTGATCAAGTTACAAAAGGAGGGAGATTTATATAGAGGAGTAATTTCATCTACTGGGGAAATTTATGAAGATGATGATATTAAAGAATATCTAGTCTCTATAATAGATTATAATGAATTATTATCACTTAAGGGTGAACAAAGAATTTGTGTTCTTACTCATAACTTCTATGATTCTGATAATATCTCTAATGAAGAAGTTGTTATAACTGATATAAAACGGTATCTATTTCCTGTTAATTATTTAGATTCGAATAAGACAGCATTACTCCCTGTATTTGTAATTTTTGGTAAACAAGGAGATAAACCAGTTTATGGGATTTTAAATCTTATAGATTATGATAATACTTTTAAAACAATGACTATTGATGAGAATCTTGAAGATGAAAAAATAGAGATAATAGATGATTCTATAATGTCAATTACCTATGAAAAGAATATCTATTATGTAACTGGCACACTTTCCAAATATCAAGTTTTAACTGATCAAGGAATTGGTATATATGATATAGTAGAGGCACAAGTAGAGAATTTTTATGTAGATGTTATTTTCCCTGAAGGACAATGGGGATCTGATGTAAGATATGATTATGAAGACGAATTAATTAATAAGCTTGAGAATATTAAAACATTTGAGTATGATTACGAAAATAATACATTTGAATTAAGCTTCTCTGCCCAAGATTTTTGGTATGTATATTGGACTAATGGACTGTCTAAGAAAGCCCGTTTAACGACTGATAATAAGATAAAACTCAATATTTGTATTGAGTTAAAATATAAAAAATTATTTAATACAGAAACAAGAGAATTTTGTGAAGTAGGAACTTATGAAGTACCATTACCAGATTTCTTATAATATTAAATAACGAAATCAAATTGCAATGAATAAACAAGGCTCTAGGCTAGTATTTTAAATATTTAGAATAAATTTGTTTCAATTCTGAATATAACACACTTACATCTTTTTGCCAACGCCATTCACATTCCTTTAAATGTAAATCGAAATTGACCTTTACGCCATTAAACTTCTTTAATCCTCGTTTTGTAAAGCTCCAGAAACTCTCTATTCCATTGATATGTATATTCCCATCCCTTGCGAATTCATTATCACTATGATTAACACGATAATGCTTATTATATCCTACATCTACTAATCCATTATAACCTCTCCAGCCATCAGAATAAATAACACTTTCTATATCTATTTTCTTTCTGATTATCCCTTGTAAAGTTTTCTTTTTACAATCTGGAATAATCTCCGTATACACATGACCTTTCCGTAAAAATATACCAAAAACAGGTTGCTTTTGTGTACCTCTTCCTCGTTTTAATTTGCCTTTGTATCCTCTAATCCTACTTGCTCCAAAGTAGCTTTCATCCAATTCAATATCACCAACAAATTTCTTGAACTCGTTGACTTGATGATAGTAAATAGCAAGCCGAAAGTTATTGTAATACTTGTTTATTGTGTTTCTATTTATTTCAGTTAAAAGAGCTGTTTGAGTTGCATTTAAATCAATACAAAAGTGCTTTAATATTTTATCTCTATTGTATTTTGTTATTTCCCTCTTGTCATACATGTTCCTAGACTATCATATACTATATTGTTAGTCTAGAGCCTAGAATATTATGTTCGAAAAACAGATCTACAATATTGTGAAGTAGAACAAGCATCTTCGTTAGATTCTTGTTTATTAAATTTTGAAGAAGGCTTTATATTAGGTAAATGGCTTTACTTTGGTTATGATACAGAAACACCTCCATATTTTATTTTTGATAAGAATAAACAATTTGAATTATTTGATTGGATTGAGAAAGGTTACAGAATTGAAGGTGAATGGGAGCTAGTCGGAAACAATGAAGCTATAAAACTAAAGTTTTACAATCTCGATAACCACTGGGAAAAGTTACTTGATGATAATTTATATGATTACTTTGACAGGGTTTATGAATACGACAAAGAAAAGAAGGAAATAGCATTCAAACTGGGATACTTTGAGAGAGAAGAAGATTTTTCAGGAGAATGCAAGGAAGATAGATTTTACATTGATTTATTTAACATATATCTATACAAAGATGAAATAATAAATTATACATTAGATGAACTTAAAGAATGTTGGAATCTAATAGAAATAAATTTGGTAGGAAGATGGGAATACGTGGGAGGAGAGTTAGAAGAAATACCCTATATTGACTTTTATGAAAATGGAGATTTCATAGCTAATGCATGAGGTGGCGATGGGATTTCAGTAACAGGGCAGTGGAAATTTGCTGAAGATTCTATTACATTTGATTTCTATGATGATAATGATTACTGGGAAGGATTCAGTGAAGAACTGATGGAAAAATATTCAAGTAATGGTATTGTATTTAATGAAAATACAAATGAACTTACTGTACATTATTTTGAACTCAATGAGGAATTTACTGGGGAATGTCATTTGGATCATTTTTCTATCAATATGATGAATTATTTCCTTCACAAAAAAGTATAATAATCCGAATTTAATTCTACAATCATTAACTTGGTTGAAATTTTTATTAACTTTTCAAATAATAGAAAACGTTAATATTAATTTGTTTATTTTAGATTTTGATGAAGAAAATATTAATATTTATACTTTAATTACTATTTTCTTACTTTTAAACCTTCATATCTTTTAAGTGTAAAGTGATCTGGCACAGGATCGAAACCGCCTTTTGAAAAGGGATTACAATCAATGATTCTTTTAAAGCCCATAATAGAACCCAAAATTACACCATGTTTTAATACTGCTTGACGGCTGAATTCTGAACAACTTGGATTATACGTACATATCCTAAACACTTTCGGATTTGACCAAAATGCATGGTCAAATGAAAATAAAAATTGGTAAATTTTTATAAAAAAACATACTATTTTTCTTGGTAAGCTTGATAATAATTTTAAAATCTTCATTTTTCGATTATACATTGATACTAATTTTAATCAAACAAATTATTATTAGAAATATATAGTGAAATCTAATATATTATAATATGTATATATATTATTAATCTTGGTATGAAATATTTCCAATATTAGTTTTATTATGGTATCATTCGATTTGTAGTATACTAAACTCTAAGGTAAGGCCTATATTATGTAACAATAATATTTAATATTTTAGTATCTTTTCATGATGAAAAAATGGAGGATTTTAATTTTAGGAGCTGCTGGTAGAGATTTTCATAACTTTAATACTGTTTATAGAGATGACCCAAATACTGAAGTTATTGCTTTTACAGCAACACAAATACCTGATATCTCTGGTAGAGTTTATCCATCAAGTTTAGCAGGGAAATATTATCCTCACGGAATTCCTATTGAGGATGAAAAAAACATTTCAAGATTAATTAAAGAAAAAGATATAGATGAATGTGTATTATCTTATAGCGATTTATCATATAGTTATCTTATGCATCTTGGATCTTGTGTTATGGCAGCTGGAGCAAAATTTTCTATGCTTGGCAGTGACCAGACGATGTTAAAAAGTTACCGTCCTATTATTGCTGTTCTAGCAGTAAGAACTGGATGCGGGAAAAGTCAGACAACAAGAAGAGTAGTTGAAATATTAAAAGAAGCTAAGAAAAAAGTTGTTTCAATAAGACATCCAATGCCATATGGAAATTTAGAAGAACAGATTGTTCAAAGATTTGAAAAACTAGAAGACTTGGAAAAGCATAAATGCACTATCGAAGAGATGGAAGAGTACGAACCACATATAGCAATGGGAAGTATTATCTATGCTGGAGTAGATTATGAAGCAATTCTAAAACAAGCTGAAAGAGAAGCGGATATAATAGTATGGGATGGTGGAAATAATGATATGTCCTTTTATAAACCTGATCTTACTATTGTAGTTGCTGATCCACTTAGGGCTGGACATGAAATAAAATATTATCCTGGAGAGGTAAATTTCAGATTAGCTGATGTTATTGTCATAAATAAGATTGATTCAGCAAAAAAAGAGGATATTGAAATAGTTGAAAAGAATGCAGAAAGAATTAATCCTAGTGCAAAAGTTATTAAAGCAGAATCTATATTAAGTGTTGAAAATCCTGAAGTTGTAAAAGGAAAGAGAGTTTTGGTTATAGAAGATGGTCCGACACTTACACACGGAGAGATGAAGATAGGTGCGGGAACAGTTGCTTCCGAAAGAAATGGTGCAGCGGAATTAGTTGATCCAAGACCATATTTAGCTGGAAAACTTAAAGAAACATTTGAACATTATCCTGATATAGGAACTCTTCTTCCAGCTATGGGTTATGGAGAGGAGCAGATGAGAGATCTTGAAAAAACTATAAATAATACTGAATGTGATGGTGTAGTTATAGGAACTCCGATTGATTTAGCTAGGTTTATTAAAATCGAAAAACCTCATACGAGGGTAAAATATGAGCTTTCAGAAGAAGCAAAAGTAGAACTTTCGAAGGTAATTAAAGCGAAGGGATTAATATAAAATTTAATCTAACTGGTAGTTATTGACGTATTCTAGGCCATGCTCTTCTATTACGACATACTTTACCATAAATTTCTTTTCTTCCTGGACCATAAGCAACTAAAATTCTCTGGCCTGGCTTCAAAGCACCTTTGTACGTTACAACCATTAGGTGATTACCAGTGATTCGTCTTGGTAATAATTTCCAAAGAGCTTTAATAATCGATTCTTCATCTTTTGTTGTTGGGAATAAATTAGATCTTTTTAGTAATTCAGTAGCACTGGGTAAATATCCAACACTTGTTATAAAACCTAATTTGCAAGCTAATAATTCTTGTTCCTTAATTCTTCTTGTATTAGCTCTGGATGAAACGTATACTCTAACCATTTCTAGCTGTGAATCTTCAGATTCATATTTACCAGAAAATGGAGCAGATTTTATAGGTATTCCTAATGCATTAGGTGTAATTGTTGATTCTTTTGTTCCATAATCATTTCCACCTAATAATAAAAATGCTAATATTCTTGCAAGATTTCTTCCAGTCAAACCACAAGGTCTTATGTCAATATTATATAATTGGGCAAGTGTAAAACACAATTCCCATATAGTTTGTAAATGTTCTATAGGAAATTGTATTTCAACTCCTTTAAAAGGTGTGTAGGTTGTAACAGATAGAGAAATTGGAATACCATATAAATTGGCAGTTCTTACTCCTCTCCATCCAATATCAGTCATACTCTCACCTGTAAGTGCTGTTACAAATTCTTCTGCAGCTGAACCATATAAATAATATATTCCTTGTTTTTGGGTCATATCTTCAAATCCGTTTCCTAAAAATTGACCAAATCTATCATACCATACCCATAAGTCGGCTAAATTGCCTGTGCAAACAAGTTTATTATCAGAAGTTTTGTAAAATAAAGTATCTTCAATAATATGTCCTTTTGTATCTAGAAAGGTACCATAAAATAACTTATATGTAACATCGGGTATTGTTGTAGAACAATGATCTTCAAAAGCCTGCTTTACTGCTAAATTATCTAAATCAAGTTCAACTTTGACAGCATGGGTGAAGCTACCTATAGTTATTGCACGTTTTCTTAATATAGAACCAATAGCTTCAAGAACAGGGTGTTCAAGACCAAAGGTCATAATTTGTCTTACCCCTTCAAATAAATCCTTTTTAGCTGCTTTATAAATTTCATGAAGGAACTTTAAAGAAGTGGCATCATGGAAAGCTTGTGTTAATTCGGGAAGTGTAATAGGAACTTCTGTCATTAATAAAAGTGTGTGAGAAATAATAATATTATAAGCCTACTATATCATATACTTATTATATATTCAAATATATGAATATACATTATAGATATGTTTTTTTAGAATATTTAAGTAATATATTAAATAAATATTATTTTTTCACCTCTAGACACTTTTAGTTTTTTAATATAATATATTGAAGTAAATTATTTTTACTTTCTAGATGTTTAAGAATATTAAACGTTTTATTATAGAGAAAAGGGATTTCTTCTCCTATTTCTCAATCTATATAAATGTTTTCCCAATTTATGTATTAATTTCACTTTCAATTATGTTTGTTATATTTGGAATTAATTATACAAAGGAAAAACAAAGTAAGCCCATTGCGAAATATTATATTACTTATGAAGGTGATAAAACAAAAGAAACGTCTATTCAGAATGAAGTGGTATCAAATGAAGTAAATATAACCGAATGGGCTAGTTTTCAAAATTCTGTTTATGGTTATAGTTTTAAATATCCTAGTGATTCTAATGTACAAGAATTATCTTTTGATGCATGTCAAAGGATAGACTGCAGGAAAAATGGTGATGTAGCTTTATTGGATTCGATAAATATTTCTTCCTTTTATACTCAAATATCATATTTTCTATCATATAATGAAGGTCTTGATAAAGAAAAGTATAAAGAACCTGTTGAAACAACAATAGGTGGAGAAAAGTTCTATTATATAATTTCAAAAGAAGGTTATATAGATATGATTGTTAAGGAATACAAATATATTGAAAATTTACTGTGGGTAAAGACTTTGTATAAAGTGGATAAAGCAAATAATAGTTATTATATAGAATTTGATAAAACTATAATTCCTGTAGAAATTTCAGAGAGTAAAATAGAAAGATATAATCAGATATTTAATACATTTAAATTCTAAATTGTTTATGAAGAAAATACTATTTATTTTTTTTAATATAATTTTAGCTATAAGTACTATTTGTGGTACATATTATTTAGTTAGAATAAGAATTCAGCCATATTCTAATTTGATTCTGCAAGAAGGAAGTGAAGCTTATAAGGATAAATTCGCAGTACTATTAAATTATGCAGAAAATGAAGCAATATATAAAGAAACAGGATATATACTTGGAAAAACTATTGATGAAGATCTTATTTATAAAAAAATTTTGGTTGATGTACCGTTATCTAGAGGTGATTATTATTGGGGAAAGCATATTAATGCTAGTTCTGCTGTTAATGAAATAAATCAAATAAAGGTTTTAAAACCTGGTGACCGAGTAAGAGTAATTAGAGATGGGTATCTTACTATGAGTAGTGGTAAAGGATATGTCAGGCCTGGGCCAGGTTTTATGTATGCATCGGGTGTATGCTGGAGTACAAGTACTCTCGGAATGTTAATGGATGAAGCGAATAAAGTATTTAATGAAAAATATAAAATGCCTTTATTTGTTTTTAATAAAGGTGATCGTACACCTCATCCATCTTCTTATAGAACATATCAATACAGCAATAATGGAAGAGGATATACTGTCGTAAAAATTCCAAATGGGGGTGCAGTTGATTATAGTTTTACTTTAAATCCTGCGTTAAAAGATATCGAAAGATTTGTGAATATTAAAATTAATATTGTTATGACTTCTTCTACTGATAATCAAAATGGTTATTTAGGTCAGTCTTTAGGCGGTTATCTACAGACAAATATTGACTTCTAATCTCTTGTGCATATAATATTTCCTTAGTATAATAATAAAGTTCATTGATATATAAATATAAACAGGATTTTACAAGTGTTTTGAATTTGAATATAAATCTTAGTTAGTAATTTGTAGTCTGACCTAGTCCCGATAATCGGGAATTAGTCCTGCTTAGCGGGATAAGGGTTAATATGATCTTTTAAATAAAATATTATTTGTCCCGTAAAACTTACTTCGTTCGTATACGGGACACAAGAGGAATCTGTCATTTTGCTCACTGTGTTTACAAAACGACGATTCTTTAGTGGCCCCATCGTCCTCAAGGCAGAACTTGACGAACTTGAGGAACGAAAGTGAGTCATAGTCTGACCTAGTCCCGCTTTGCGGGATAACAAACTGTTCAAGCTATGGCCCCATCGTCTAACGGTTAGGACACCGGCTTTTCAAGCCGACAATCCGGGTTCAATTCCCGGTGGGGTCATTCATCTTCGCTAATCTCCTCCTTTCAGTTGTCAATTAGCTTCGACGAAATTAACCAGATGTAATATAATTAAAATATGTACTATTGTTATATACTTTATAGTAAAGCGATAAATCAAACCTATACTGGAATTACAAATAATATTCCCAGACGTTTACAAGAACATAAATTAACTCCTACTAGAACAACTACTAGGAGTAATGATTATATATTAGTCTGGTATTGTGCTTTTAAATCAAGAATTCTAGCTGGAAACTTCGAAAAATATCTTAAAACAAAATCAGGTAGAGCTTTTATGAAAAAGAGATTCCTTGGAGGAGATTTAGAGAAGATAATATGATGATTCTGGAATGAATGGGTAAGCTCGTCGAAGTCTTGTCGTAACGAAGTGAAGACTGACGAAGACGGCAATTCCCGGTGGGGTCATTCTCTATAGTTACTTAGCAATCTAGGTATATTAATGGGTTCTCCCTCTCCGCTGGAGGCTTCGAGGGACTAATTTGACATCAGATTTCTCCGCATTATATTTGAAAAATCTATGTCTACATTGAGAATTCCCGGTGGAGTCAGTAAATACCCATATAATCCTTCCACGGAGTATTTACACAATTAGGTTACCTTTAGATAAACTTTTTACTTTATAAGATAAAATTAATATAGAAATGTAATTATATATGATAAAAATTTCTAAAGAAGCCAGGAAAATTTTAAATAAAGATAATAAATGGATACATCTGTTAAAGTTAGATAAAAGACCATATTTATTCAAATTTATAA
>Ga0315294_10000269_pt1 | contig 56169 bp, 46 predicted proteins | sample YL17G13_40_MG_FD_203626 | JGI IMG/M metagenome (GOLD analysis project Ga0315294, IMG submission 203626) | Sediment microbial communities from Yellowstone Lake, YNP, Wyoming, USA - YL17G13_40 | ecosystem: Environmental > Aquatic > Freshwater > Lake > Sediment | place: USA: Wyoming | collected... | reverse complement strand
TTATTGTTAAATTTGCAGCTGGAAAAACATTAACTATAAAAGAGGGAGCATTTATAGATATAAATGGTACAAGTGGAAATGAAGTTAAATTTACATCATACAAAGATGATAGTATAGGAGGGGATACAAATAATAACGGAGCAAGTACTGGTGATATTCCAGATTGGGAAAGAGTAAATATAGAAAGCGGAATAAATACAATAGATTATTTAAAAGTATATTATGCTAATATAGGAACAATAATAAGGGATCCACAAAGAACAACAACAACAGCAACAATACAAGATAGTACATATGATCATAACAGAGTAGGAATAAGTGTAATAGATCAAGGAACACTCACAACAAGAAGGAATACATTTACTAACAATTCATATTTTGGAGTGAATGTAAATCCAGAAAGGAAATCTGTAACATTTGGAAGTGGAATTGATGCAGATATATATGGAAGTGGGAATGGATATACTGCATTAGGAGTAGGGTATGCTGGAGATACTTATACAGAAAATTGTCCGTCCGATTTATGTAAATTTAGTTCGTATACATTTGCAGGAATAAGCAATATACCTTATTTAATTTATAATAATTTTGAAGTAAAAGGACCTGGAGATGAGTTAGAAATAGATCCAAATGTTATTATTAAATTTTATACAAATATTTCATTAACTGTAAAAAATGGTGCTATTTTAGATATTAACGGAAGTAATACAAATCCTGTTTATTTAACTTCAGTTAAAAATGATAATATTTATGGTGATACTAATAATGATAATTATATAAATTTACCTGCACTAAATGATTGGGGTAGTTTAAAAATAGAAAGTACTCCTGTACATGCCATTGATTTTCTCTATTTATCTTATGCTAATAGAGGTTTAGAAGTAAATGGCGCTACGAATGTAACTGTTAATGATAGTTACTTTAGATTCAATAATTATGGTGTATATAATTCAACAACTGTTTCACCTGTATTTACCAGAGTAAATATGAGTGATAATGTAACTAATGGAATGTATAATGCTAATAGTACTGTAATAAATGCTGAAAACTTATGGTGGGGAGAGAGTAATGGGCCATATGATGCATCTGATGCAGGCCAATGTAGTCATAATTATGGATTAGGAGATATTGTTAGAGATGAAGCAAGTTATCCAATTGATTATTGTCCTTATACGTCTACTGAATATAACTCAGCTTCAGTAGTAACTAATATTACTACAGATATCGGTGAAAACTCAGCTACAGGAAATGGTAATGTAGATTCATTAGATGTGTTTTTTGATATTTCAAAACATGGTCATATATGGAATACAGATTCAAATATAAGATATTTAAATACCATAGCACAATGGAAAATGAATGATAATGCAGCTAATACAAATGTTGATGAAAATATTAATAATTATGATGGAACGGCAAGTCAAAACACACAAAATATGTCGTCTAGTGGTAAAATAAATACATCTCTATCATTTAATGGTTCAAGTGATCAAATAATCACAAATGCTCTAAAACCTAGACTTCCATTCTCAATATCTTTATGGGTATATCCTTATTCGACTAATATTGTAGGGTTATTTGACTCTGCTCCAAATCAACAAAATGTTATCCGTAATTACACAACGAATTATGTTGAATGGTGGAATGTTACTCCAAGAGTTGCAATATCATTAACTGCAAATGAATGGCAGTATTTAGTTTTTGTTTTTAAACATGATGGAGTAAATAGGATAATTGAATATTACAAAAATGGAGCTTTAGTTACTTCTGCAAGTGCTGCAGGACAAAAATTATTTGCATGGACAACATTTACTATTGGTAGTATTAATAATAACAGTAATTATTATAATGGTAAAATTGATGATTTTAGGATAGTAGAAGGTGCACTAACCTTGGGTGAAATTCAATTATTATATAATAGTAGTAGTGGAACAGAAAATAGTTTATATAGTCAAACTGATTTAGGTACAAAAGAAACAACTGGTTCATTCGCATCAACCTTATCTCCTCTTGAAGCAACAACAACTTATTATACAAGATCTTATATAAAATTATCTGATAATACATATATAGAAGGTGCTATTGATTCATTTATAACTCTAGCTCCTGGTTCTGCACCTTTTGCAAGTGCTTCAAATTTAAGTGGAATATCTAGTTTATATGGCGGTAAAATGTATAATATAACTTCTCTATATAGTGATTCTGATGGAGCTTCTAATTTAGATAAATTATACATAAAAATACAAAATCCTGGTGGTACAAGTATAGAATATTACGGGATAGAAGGTATAAATGCAAATGGACTTACACCAACTAATGTTTCAGGAAGTGATTATGTAACAAGTATAACATATGATAGATCTGTAAATGGAAACAACATTACACTAACATGGCATATTACTATTGATTGGGACTGGTTTGAGAACAGTGATATAGAATATGGTGTAAGGGCTATTGATGATGACTTAAATGATAGCGGGTGGAGTTATACTAACAATAATTATTTATATGAAAACGATTTAAATTTCACCGGTACACTAAGTGTTATAGGTTCTGTGAATGGAAATCTAAATACTGGAGATTGGGTAAAAGATAGTGAAACTATTAATTGGAGCGGAATTAAAGTAGTATATGAAAATACTACTGATATATACCCTATTGATAGTGATTTTGATATAGAACTTGCAGATGATGATGGGGATAAATGGTATGATGTGAATTCATCTGGAGAATTAATTAGTATAACAAGTACATCAGATAATAGTCTAGATACAGAAGATATACATAATATTAACATTATTAGTATTCCATCTGGTGGAAGTGATATTTCTAATGTTACGTTTTCAATAAAAGTTGATAATACTACACCGAATATTGTTGATATTACAGGAGAAAACGAAGGTGTATGGCAAAATAACGATGGTGGTCCAATAATAAGCTGGACTGATCCAAACTCGCCTTCAAATGATACATTTTATTTAACAAATAATGGTACAGATCCTTCAAGTTCAAATTATACATATGTAACAGATACAATTACATATGATTTACCAAATCAAGGACAAGGTGAGACTATTATTAAAGTAAAACCAAAAAATGGAGCTGAAGTATATGGAATTACTTATTCATTCATAATTAGATATGACAACATAGCTCCTGTTAATGTGTCTAATTTAACAGCACAAGCTATTTCTACATCGTCAATTAAATTAGACTGGAATAATCCAGTAGATTCAGATTTTGATCATTGTTTGATTAAACGAAAAACAGATAGTGTACCTTCAAATCCTAATGATGGAACTACAGTATATTCTGGTAATAATAATACGTTTACAAATAATGACTTGGAAAGTAATAAAAAATATTATTATACTGTATTTGCTTATGATACTGTTGGAAATTACTCATCAGGAGCTAGTGTTAGTGAGACAACTTTGCCTGAAGGTGGAACTTCAACCACAACAACAACAACTACTACTACTACTTCTTCTTCAACATATACAACGACTACTACACAAACTTCAACAAATACATCAGCAATATCAAGTTCAACAACTACTTCTCGTCAAGCTGTTACTTCAGAAGAGGAAGAAGAATCTTTAATTGAAGAACTAACAGAAACTGGAGAAAATATTGAAGAAGTAGAACAGGAAGAATTACCTGAAGATAAGAGTATCATATTTGTTATAAACTATGAAGAATTTAAGATACAAGAAAGTGCATCACTTCATGCTTTTAAAAACTCACAAATAGAAGTTAAAGTTCCTATTGAACTTTTAGTAAAAGATGATAAGAACATTGAAATATCTAATGTTCTTCTTATTATTGGTGATGATGTTTATGTAATGAAATTAGATTTAAATAATGAATATTATACAGCATCATTTGTAATACCAAATATAGATGGGGATTACGATGTATTTATAGTTGTAAAGTATTCAGACGATACAGGAAAAAAGATAAATTTAAAATTATCAGTTGATCCATATGGTTATGTATATACAAAATTTAGAGGGAATATACTCAGAATAAAGAATGCTCAAGTTAATTTATATAAAGAACTCGAAGGTAAAACTGTATTATGGGATACTGATACAGAAAATTATCCTAATCCGCAATATACAGATAATAATGGAGAATATAAATATTATGTAGAAAATGGCAGGTATAAAATTATTGTAAAATCAGAAGGATATCAAGATAAAGAAACTGACTGGTTTGAAGTTAATGATCGTATTGTTGAGTTAAATATAGAATTAAAACCAAAATACAATATAACTTATATCATAATTATTTCACTAATTCTTATTATGTCTACTGTAACATTTATAATATTATATAATAGAAAAAGGATTAAATCGGATCTAGACAATAAAGAATTAATTAAGTAGATAATATATAAATTACCTAAAAGCTTCATATTGATAGATTAGCAATATAATGAATTTTTCAATATAATTTAAAGATGAAATTATCAGTAATAATTACAGCATGGAAAGAAGAAAAAACTATTGGTAAAGCTTTAAACTCTATTATAAGTTCAGAATACAATGATTTTAAAGATATATTCGAGGTTTTAATTGTTTGTCCCGATGAAGAAACATGGAATAACGCTTTAAGAAAAGCTAAAGAATTAAAATTTAATAATATATATAGAGTAAAGGATAAGAAGAAAGGAAAACCGAGTGCTCTAAATTTAGCATTTAAAAAAGCAAAAGGCGATATATTATTATTAACTGATGGTGATGTTTATTTTGGTAAAAATGTATTATCAAAGTTAATTAGCCATTTTGAAAATAAACAAGTTGGAGGTGTTACAGGAAGGCCAATATCAGTTTATCCTCGTAATAATTTTATGAATTATATGGGTAATTTATTGGCTGATGCAGCTCATCATAAAAGAATGATTACTATGAATCCTTTTGTAACTGGTAAATCATTAAGAATAGTATCTAAAAAACCAGGTTTTTTTGTTCTAAGCGGATATATATCAGTAATAAGAAACTTTAAGTTTACTATTCCAGAAGATTGCCTAATAGAAGATGCCTATATGTCGTATGTATTACATAATAAAGGATATATTCTTGAATATGATCCGACGGCAATAGTTTATGTGAAGTATGCTCAGAATTTACGTGATTGGTTTAAGCAAAAGTTGAGATCTGTTGGAGGATATGTACAATTATGGGAATATAATATAATTACACCTAAAACTAAAGTTAGAGACTTTGGTAAAGAACTTGAATATTTTTGGTTTCCTTTAAAATATGCAAAAAGTATTAAGGAGTTATTTTGGTCTTTGTTAATATATCCAATAAGACTTTATCTATGGATATTAATATTTATAGAAAGAAGAATTCTTCATAAAGATTTTGTAAAAACTTGGGTTAGAGTTGAATCAACTAAATAAATTAATTATTAATTTAACAACATGTCATATACAATAGTAAATCTTCGAAACGAAAGATTAAAAAAGATTGAAACATTAAGGAAAATTGGAATAAATCCTTATCCTTCAACAGTAGAAAGAGAAGATTATATTAAAGATATTAAAAACAATTTCAATAAATATAAAGACACAGAATCTATTATAGTCGGACGTTTGATGTCTATCAGAGAACACGGTTCTTTAAAATTTTATAATATTCAAGATTTTACAGATAAGATTCAAATTATTTTAAAAAAAGATTACTTATCAAGTTTAAATATAGATAAACAATTATTAGGTTGGAGCGAATTAAAATATTTAGATATTGGAGATTTTATACAAGTAAAAGGTATTGTTGTGAAGTCAAAGACAGATGAAATTTCAATAAATGCTAAAGAATTGAAAATATTAACAAAATCAATAAGACCATTACCTGAAAAATGGGAAGGAATAAAAGATATAGAATTAAAATATAGAAAAAGATATTTAGATTTAATTATAAATAAAAAAGTAAGAGATTTGTTTGTTAGGAAAAGTAAATACTGGCAAGCTAATCGTGATTTTATGAACAAAGAAGGATTTATAGAATTATATACTCCTGTTCTTGAACACGTTACTGGAGGAGCTGATGCTGAACCTTTTACAACACATCATAATGCTTTAGATGAAGATTTTTATCTTAGAATTTCTCCTGAATTATATTTAAAAAGACTAATTGGCGGGGGATTTGAAAAGGTATATACAATTGGACCTTGTTTTAGAAATGAAGGAATAGATGATGAACATCTGCAGGAGTTTTATACTAATGAATGGTATTGGGCTTATGTTGATTATAGAAAAAATATGGAACTAGCAAAAAACTTATATATACATATAGCTAAAACTGTATATAACAAAACTAAATTCAAAAAGGGTAATTATGAGTTTGATTTTTCAGACAAATGGGAAGAAATTGATTATTGTAAATCTATAAAAGATAAGTTCCAAATTGATATTTTAAAAGCAAGCGAAAATGAAATGATTAAAATTGTAAAAGATAATGGTATAAAATTAGAAGAAGGGAAAGTCAACAGAATAAGATTAATTGATAATTTATGGAAATTAGTAAGAAAAGATATTTCAGGTCCAGCTTTTCTTATAAATGAACCTAAACTTACTTCTCCTTTAGCCAAATCAAAGCAAAATAATCCTGATATAACAGAGAGATTTCATATTATTATTGCGGGAAGTGAATTAGGAAATGGTTATTCAGAGTTAAATGACCCTATAGATCAATATGAAAGATTTAAAGTACAACAGGAAGCTCGTGAAAAAGGAGATAAAGAAGCTCAAATGATGGATTTGGATTATATAGAAATGATGGAATATGGTATGCCACCACTAAGTGGTTTTGGAATATCTGAAAGATTATTCTGGTTTTTAGAAGGTATATCAGCAAGAGAAGGAACGTTATTTCCACAAACGAAATATTTTGTAGATAACCAAAATAAAGAAATATATAATCTAAAAACACAAGAATTAAAAAGGGATATTAAAATTACAAAAACTAATCATAATAAAAAAAAAGATTGCGATATTAGCAAAGAAAAAGCTTTAGAAATATTACATCAATATGTTAAAAATGAATCTCTCATTAAACATTCTAAAATGGTAGCTTATGCTATGTCAAAACTCTCAGATAAATATAAAGAGAATCAAGATGTGTGGTATATAACAGGACTTTTACATGATATTGATTACGAAAAATGGCCAGATAAACATCCAAATAGAGTAAGAGTTATTTTAAAAAAGTACAATATAGATAATAATATTATCGAAGCTATATTAGGACATGCTGATGAGAATAAACTTTATAGAAAAAATAAGATGGCGAAAGTTCTATTCACGATTGACGAACTAACGGGACTTATGTATGCAGTAAGTATATTAAGACCAAATAAATTTAAAGATATGAAAGTTAAATCAGTCATGAAGCAGTTTGAAAACAAGAGATTTGCTGCAAAAATTAATAGGAAGTCAATATTAAAAGGAGTAGATGAATTGAATATTAGTTTGGAAGAGATAATAAAAGATTTGATCATAATATTTAAAAATTCTAGTTTTTAATAATTATATGTGGATTTAAATTTGACAAATATAAAACAAAACTCTCAAATAGATGAGTTTATTAATCAAACAGATAAAAAGTTAAATAATTTAAATTTTACTGACCATGGAAGAAGACATGCTAATATAGTATGTGATAGAGCTGTGAAAATAGCAAAAACAATAGGATTATCACAATCAGAAATTGAATATAGTGCAATAGCAGGATACTGCCATGATATTGGAAATTTTATTGATAGAAAACTTCATCATTACTGGGGAAGTTTACTTTTTCATCAAATATTTACAAATAAAACAAGTGATATCGAAGGATTATCAACTATCGTTCAAGCAATAGCTAATCATGATAAAGAAGAGGCAAGATTAACAAATAATACTTCTGCAGTACTTATAATTGCAGACAAAAGTGATGTTCATAAAGATAGAGTAAAAGAAAGAGATAAATACAAGATTATGAAAGAAATACATAATAGAGTAAATTATTCTATTTTAAGTAATGACTTGGATATAAATAAAGATACAAAAATAATAACTCTTCTTTTAAAATTAAATACAAAAACTACAACAATTATGGATTATTTTGAGATATTTTTAGATAGAATGAAATACTGTAGATCATCAGCTAATTATTTAGGTTATAAGTTTAAATTAATTATAAATGATTTTTCATTAATTTAATGAAGAATAAATTATTAGCTGTAATTGGGCCTACAGCATGCGGTAAAACCGATTTAGCAATATTCCTTGCAAAAAAATTTAATGGCGAACTAATAAATACTGATTCCAGACAGATCTATAAATATTTAGATATAGGGACGGCAAAAGGAGATGTAATAAAAGCAAAAGATAAGTATATTGAAATTAAATCAAAATACAAAATTAGTGATCTAAATGTTAAAAGATTAAATATATGGAAGATAGAAAATGTGTTTATTCATCTTATAAATATAATTACTCCAGATAAAATTCTAAGTTTATCGCAATACCAGAAATTAGCTTACAATGTAATAGAGAATATTTTAAAAATAAATAAATTACCCATTTTAATTGGCGGAACAGGATTATATATAGATGCAATTACTAAAGGATATCAGATACCTAAAATTAAACCTGATTATAACTTTAGAAAAATATTATATAAGAAATCTGTAAGAAATTTACAATATATACTAGATAATTTAAATAATAAAATATATAATAATTTGAATAATAGTGATAAAAACAATTCTAGAAGATTGATAAGACTTATTGAGATAGAAAAAAATAGGAAAATTAACGTATTTAAAAAGAATAAGTATCCCAAATTTAATATTTTATTTATAACACCAAAATATAAAAGAAAAGAATTATATAAAATAATTAACAAAAGAGCTGAAAAAATTGTAAAATCAGGTTTAATAAAAGAAGTAAAAGATTTATTAAAAAAAGAATATAAATTTAATACACCAGCTTTTAGTGCTATTTGTTATCCTTATACCAAACAATATATAGAAGGGAAAATAGATAAAAAAACATTAATTGATAAATTTGCTCAAGGTGATAGAAATTATGCAAGAAGACAAATTACTTGGTTTAAAAGATATCATTCAAAACAGCTTAATAAAAATCAAGCTGTAAGGTCTGTAGAAATGTTTCTAAATGGATAAATACTTACCTCTTTAATATAATATATAAACCAAAAAAATGTTTTTTAATAATGATTTTAACTTTTTCTTCAATTTTTCTATAAAATATCATTAAACTATTTAATATTTTGAACGGATAATAAGGAAAAAGCCAAATTAAATCTATAATTTTCTCTAATATTTTACTTATAAATCTAGGTAATTTATATATTATTTGATATATCCTTGTAAATACTCTTCCGTATAAATTAGCAAATCGTATCTGATTTCCTTTAAAATCTGGCATCTCAATGTTTATTATTGGATCTAGAGGTTTTCGTGGATCATAAAATTTACTTTCAATAGCGATATTTGAAAGTTCAGTCCCTGCATAAGGAAAAAAGATGAAATAAAACATATCAGTTGGTTCGAGTTTTGCATTTAATTTAATAGTATCTAATACTTTTCTCATATTTTCATGAGGAATTCCAACTATATTATATGCATGGGTTTTTATTTTATATTTTTTACAAGTTTTAAAAGCATTTAGTAAAGATTCTTTACTCATATTCCTTTTCAAAATTTTGTTTCGAATATAATCATTTCCGCTCTCAACACCAAAATATATACCAAAACATCCCATTCTCTTTAAAGTTTTAATAATTTTATCATTAAGTAAATCAGCTCTTAAATGGCATTCAAATCGTATTTTTATACCTTCTATATATAATTTAGAAAATTTATCAAACCAATCGTTATGGAAAGGCCATAAGTCATCTTGAAAACGGAATGTAAGAATTTCTGGGTATACTTTTAAGACTTTATTAATATAATTAATACAATTATTTGGATTTCTAAATCTGACATATTTATGTTTATTTGGATATAAACTTCTTGCATAATTATTCCAGCAGTATGTACAGTTGTATGGACAACCTCTTGTTAGAACTACAGTTGCAGTTTTAATTTTAGATGATAACAATTTTGAAAAATCAAATATTTCAAATTTAGGTAACGGTAATGTATTTAAATCTTCAATTAAAGGATGTATTTTATTTTTATAAATTTTACCATTTTTTTCTTTTACCCATAGAGATTCTATTTTTCTTAATTTATTAGAATTTTTATAATTTTTTATTAACTTTATAACAGGTTGTTCTCCTTCACCAATACATATTGCATTAACTCCTTTCCATTGAATAACTTCATCTGGCCATAATGTAGGATGATAGCTTCCTACTATTACAAACTTTTTTAAATTACTCGCATATTTAATCATTTCTTTTGCTTTTCTCCATACTCCTGTTCTCACAGAGAAACCAATAATATCTGGATTTGATTTCTTTAAAAGTCTAATAAATGATTCTTTTTGTATTGGTTCAGTTAGATGTATAAGATCAACATTCCAGCCTAAATTTTCAATTATACTTGCTAGTTGAGCTATACCTTCACTGTACCATCCTCCTTTTATGATATTCGCACCATTTTTAGTAATTGAATATTCAAAATCAGGATAAACAAAAGTAAATTTTAATTTCTTATTTTTAATTTTTATCATAAATTTTATTTTAGCAAATAGAAATAAGTTTTACTATATTTACTTATATACATATTTCCTTATATTTTCTATAATTATCATATGCTAAAAAGTAATATAAAGTATATACCTCTTGCTGCAAGAATGAGACCAAGAAATTTAAAGGAATTTGTTGGCCAAAATCATTTAGTTGGAAAAGATATGCCAATAAGAAAATTAATAGAATCTGATAATTTAGTTTCTATGATATTTTGGGGTCCTCCTGGAAGCGGAAAAACTACTCTATCAAGAATAATAGCAAATGAGACTAGCAGTAATTTTATTAAAATAAGTGCTGTAGATTCTGGAAAAGATGATTTGAAAAAGATAGTCAAAACTAGTAAAGATAAATCTCAATTTCAAGATACATTATTCGTTAAAAATAAAACAATAGAACAAGAAAGAACAATATTATTTATAGATGAAATTCATAGATTTAACAAAGCACAGCAAGATTACTTACTTCCATTTGTAGAAGATGGAACTATAATTTTAATAGGAGCTACAACAGAAAATCCTTCTTTTGAAGTAATATCGCCTCTTTTATCAAGATGCAGAGTATTTGTACTTAAACAACATACCTTAAAAGATATTAAAAATATTATATTAAATGCATTAAAAGATAAAAGGGGACTAGGTAGTTTAAATATTGATATAAGAAATGATGCATTGGAATATTTAGCTCAGTATAGTAATGGTGATCCAAGAACTGCATTAAATGCACTTGAATTAGCTGTAAAATTGACATCGTAATATTTAAATTATTTGTATAATACATTGAAAAACAAAATAACAAATCCAATAATATTTAAAAACAATTTAAAAAGTAGAAGTATATTTAAAATTATTATATATTATATAGTTTTTTTATATATATTTTATCGATTATTCTTAAAATATTTAATAAAGAACACTGTATGTATTGGTCTTTTGGCTCCAACATGTATTATAGGTCTAATGTTAAATGTTATAGAAAATTATTTTTTAAACATTTCTTATATACCTAAAAATAAATTAAATGAAAATGAAAAAGTCCTTTATATATTATTAAAAACATATTATAAGAAATATTTTTTAAAAAAAAGCAAATTTCTATTTCATGGTAATTTAGGTAGAATTTTTTTCACAAATAAACGAATGATTATTCCTACAGGACCTTTAGGAACATTTTTGTTTAATAATTCGTATTTTTATAAAGATAGTAAATTTAAATTAAAAAAAGACAAAAATATATATTTAGAAGAAGATAATATAGAAATAATAAGTATTAAAGGAAAAAATATTTATAATTATCTTATTAAAAATAAGCTTATAAATCAAACAAAGTCTTAGTAAATTAGATAAATTGATACCTAATTATATAAATTATGAAGAAAATAATAATTACAAAAAAAATAATAGCCCAAGCACTAGCTCATAAATCTCTTTTATATGATAAAAATGGAGAAGAACATTACAATCTTATTTCAGCTCTTCACAAATCTATGAGATCATCAGATTCAAATGCAGCTTTGTACTGGACAGCTAGAATGCTTGAAGCAGGCGAAGATCCGCTATATATAGCAAGACGGATGCTTAGATTTTCATCAGAGGATATTGGAAATAGTGATCCAACAGCATTAATATTAGCAAATTCAGTATTTCAAGCTTGTCATAAAGTAGGTGTACCTGAATGTAATGTATTTCTAGCTCAACTAGCTATTTATCTTGCAAAAGCTCCTAAAGATAATTCTGCTTATATAGCATATGGCAAGGCTCGACAAGATGCTTTAAATAGTTTAAATCTTCCTGTTCCGATCCATCTACGTAATGCTCCTACCAAACTTATGAAAGATATAGGTTATGGTAAAGGCTATATTTATGACCACGATTTACCTAGTAAAAAAAGTGGACAGCAGTGTATGCCTGATGAATTAAAAAATAGAAAATATATATAATTTCAATATAATATTGCATTGGAATAAGTTAAACGTTAAAATGATTTAGTTATGAAATCCATCAAAAACTTTAAAAAACAAAAATATCTAAAAAACTTTTTAAATTTTCCAATTTTTATATTTATATTAATCATTTTAATTTCTGTTATATCGATACTTGGATCAAAGTATATAATCAGTAGTAATCAAAGTATATTGGGAACAACAGATAATTCTAATAATTTTTGTTCTAAACTAGGAGTAAACGGTGGTAATTTCCCTGATGAAAAAGTTTTTCAAGAGATGAATACTTATGGCTTTACATGGTATATGGGACTAATTACTGGTGAGGGAGGAAAAGATACGGTTATTAATGCTATTAATACTGCAAGCAAGTATGATATAAAAATAATACTTAGAATATGCTGGGGAAATTATACTAGTTGGAATTGTGATTTCAATCCTATAACTGATTCTAGTGCTGGAAGTAGGTACGCAAAGTTAATAAATGACGTTGCAAGTTCTGTAAGTACAGAATTTTGGGCTATAGCAGGGCACAATGAGCCAAATGCAAATGAAAAAGTTGAAGCTAGTATAGAAAGAGAATTTATGAAACAAGTTCTTGATGGTGTTAATGATAGAAGTAAAGTTCACTTACTTAGCCCTATAATGGATTTACACGCTGCTCCTAGTGATGAATATCCTAATGCTGAAGAAGCAGATAAATACTTAAAAAAATTAGATGAAACTGGACTTTTAGATAGTTTAGATGGAATTGCAGGAAATACATATGAATTTACTAATCCTGGACAAAAGATTACAGATAGAATAGATAAATTAAATAAAACTTTATCTGAAAAAAATTTAAATAAACAAATATATATAACTGAAACAGGACCTATTGTTCCAGATAATTTAGAGAATTTTAAAGATTCATTAACTGAGGTTTTAGGTAATAGTAATATCGAAGCTGTATTAATATTTAAACCTGAAGTCTTAGCAGATGCTGGACCTCATATAACATGGGATCAAGCAAAAGAATTAGCTAGTAAATGTTCTAAAGAAGGAGGAAAAGTTGTAAGTTGTGCTTTTGAAAAAAGTGAATATCTTATGAAATCTTGTTCAGTAAATAATTCATGGGGAGTTGCTAGAGGTTTATACTTAGAAGTTATAAATGATTCTTTAGATAATCCACAATGGGAAGGAGAAGGAGAATGGCAGGCAAAGATAAATAATCTTCCTACACTCAGATATTATGCTTCAACTAATGTACCCGGAGAAGATACAGATTCAGTTCCATATGGAGCTATGCATAATAGATTAAACTTTGAAGAAATATATATAAGCAATGAAAAGACTTATTTAAACTTTAATAAATCAAGTTATGGATATGGAGTAATAAGAGGAGAAGGAGGTGGAGTTCTTTTTAAGTTACAATATGAAGCGGGTGAAGGATCACTAATTTATGTTACTGATTTTCCAGATCCTTCAAGTGAATTTAGAGTAGCTGAACAGCTTTTGGAAACAGAAGAAGAATACACTAAAACAAAAAAGGATAAAACCCTTTCAGAAAAAATAATGATAGATACAAGCCGTAAAAGTGAAAGCTTATTTGCATGGCTTGCTTTAAATAAATGCAAGGGAACTAAATACGAATTTAAAAATGAGTATAAAGAAGATGAAACTCAAGGTTACTGGACAAAGGTTGATCATGTTGTATATCCGTATGATTTAGCTAAGATTATTAAAGATAGCAATCTCATGGATATAATTGGTCAGAGCTGTAATAAAGAAAGCGGTACAATAGAAAGTGGATCAACCGATAAGCAGTGTAAAATCGCTACAGATTTATCTCATTGCAATAATTGCTGGGAATATCAAGTACCTATAGATCCTTTACAGCCTACACTTGGATATACAACTGAACATGACTGTGATAATTTACTATGGAAAGGTGGAGGAGAAATAAAAACTGGAAGAAAACAAGTTTTATCAAGTTGTCTGTTAAATACAGATATATATGTACGTCATACTACACAAGAAGCATCTGGGATGGAACTATCAGTAAATCAAATTTTAGAAGGAGCATGGAAAGCTCAAGTTATGATGAATCCAACTGATAAAAGAATTTGTAATCCTAATTTTGGGATAAAAGTTGAAGCCGAGTCAAAACTAGTAGATGTTAAACTTGAATGTGGTGGTGGAACAGGAGCTGGATGTGAAAATAATTTATTAAATAATGGTACATTTGGTGAAGGATCGAGACTTCCCAATGGTACAACTAAACAAGAGTGGTCTGGAACACCAGTTTATTGGTATCCATTCTGGAATCCGAATCCTCCAGGAGAAAAATATGATTGTAATGTATATAAAGAAAAAGATTGTTTAAAAGTATTTTCTCCTGAAATAGGTATTGTTCCTGACAATGTAAATGATAATAGAAAATCAGACGGAGAATATGTAAAAGTATTTACTCCAGAGAGTATTCAAAGATATGATGCTGGATTATTTCAAGAGATATGGTTCAGTGATATAGTACCTGCTAATACTAAAATAATAGTAAGTGCAAAAGGACAAGCTAATAATGGATATACAGGACATGATAATTCTGATTATAAAGCAACTGATGATTTTAAACTCTATGTTGCATTAAAATACGGAACGGCTATTGAAGATTTAAAAAGTAAAGGTCCTGAAAATGAAAATTACCAACTTTCTAATTTTGATAATTATGTATCAGTTAAAAATTCAGCATCTCAGACTAATGACTCTTCAGATCCACCAGGTTTTATTGAAATTAGTTTGGGAGATACATACACGTTAACACAAGAAACCGATAAAATTACAATATTTGTTAGAGGAATTGAAACAAACGCATGTCCTACATGTCCAAATAAATTACAGTCATTTTGGGATTCTGTATGTGTAACTTTACCAGAAAGACCTGATATTACCAACGTTTTTCCAAAAGAAGAAGCTACAGCATATCCATGGTCTGGAGAAATAACTGGTGGTTATTGTAAACCCGATCCAGAAACTACTTTAAATTGTTCAGTTGGTCCTGGACATCCACAGGCGCAAAAAACTATAAATTTATTTTATCCTCTACTTGGAACAGGTGTAAAAATTCTTAAAGATACTGCTATAACCGATTATGCATTGTATTATTCTCAGATGAAAGATTGTCCCACAAGTGGTGATATAACAGAGGCATGTTACTGTCAAGAAGATCAATATGATCCATTAACTGAATATCTGTATGATAATGGATTTATAGATACTTATATAGAAGAGAGTTGGGCTAAAAAAGTTTTAGCAAGTCCGCTTCCATATGAAGACGAAGGTGAAGAAGGAGAAGGTAATCTTCCTGGTGATGATTATGATACAGATGATGTTGTAGGAACTTGTGATGATACAACCAAAATGCCTTTATACCTTCCTTTTGAAGGAACACAAAAAGCTGGATCTACTTGGTATAATGGTTCTACTCATCAAACAATACCTGCTATGGATTTTGGAGGTACATTTAATGTTTTAGCATCAAGAGGAGGTATTATAGTTGCACTGAAGGATGATAGTAATATATATGGTTGGGGAAGAGAATTTAATAAATATGCAAATTATGTAACTATATATCATCCTGAATATGATTTATATACAAGTTATGTTCATCTTAAACAAAATTCAATACCAGAATATTTAAAAGTTGGTATAAAGATTAGAAAAGGTCAATTTTTAGGTATATCTGATACAACTGGTTATGCGAGTGGACCTCATTTACATTTCAATGTTAACTATAATGTAAATGATCAGTGTAAAACTCTTGATACGTGTTGGAATTATTATTATTCAGACAAATATTGTTTTGTAGAATACCCTGATACTGATTGGAAAACAACAAGTCAAATATATGTAACTTCAAAAAATAAAATGGATACTGGAGAACCAGATGAAGGAGAATATTTAGGCCCTGACATAGATGCAACTCTTATGGATGTTTTAGGTAATGTCAGTGAGGAAATATCTCTAAATACAGGTAAATGTGTACCAAAAGCTATGCTTGCTGCTATTATGAGCATAGAAACAAATACAAATTATACAGCAAGCCAGCTAAAAACAAAGTTTCCCGATCCTAGTAAAAATTCTACATGGTGTAGTAATATTAATATATCTTGTACAGGTACAAATACTCCTGCTGTTGCATCTGATGAAGCAATTGATAGTTATTATAAAGATGTTATATTAAAAAATGATAATTGTAAGTTATCTCCTCCTAATACTTCTACAATAGAATGTAATCGAGCCAGGACTTATCAATCGCCATATCCCCCTTATGAAGAAGTATATGTTCATTGTTGTGATGTAAGAGGTCCTATGCAATTTTTAATATCAACCTGGATGGGTTATAAACCTTATGTAGGAGATATAAGTAAGAAAGTTTTAAAACATTTTAATTTCACAATAGACGATTATTATAGTGCTAAACGTGAAAGATTAATAGATTCAATTGTAGCATCAGGATTAATGTTGAAAACAGATTGTCATAAATGGGAGGATGACGAAGAGAATACTGTAAAAACTCAAGCAGGTAAATATGGAGGAGGAGGAAAATCTAATTCTAGTTATGCATTATCTGTTTTGTCAAGATATAATGAATTTAAAAATTATAATATATATTAATGAATCAAATTAAAATAAATAGTATAAGAAAAATAAATCTATATTTTATACAAGAAATATTTTTTATTCTTATTATTTTGTTTTTAGCATTACTAATTATATTGAGAGTAAATGAAATAATGAAATCAGGTAAAACGACTGAAGAGATTACAGACGAAACAATTCAATATAATACTACTAAAACTTATGATTTTCCTGAAGGTACAAGTGTAGAAGAACAAAATAAAATAATATTGTATGATCAGTACATAGATTATTTTGTTAATAAAGATAAAGAATGAGAAAGTATTATAAATATATAATTATTGTAGAAATAATATTACTTATTTTAGTTATTATTATTGGTAAAAACTATAAAACTTCAAAGGTTATAGAAACTAGTGATGATGTTATTACAGGAGAAGAATTAGATTCAATTTTTTCAATTTTACCTTATGAAGAAGAAAGTATATGTGTATATTATTATCCAGATTCAGGTGTATTAGAGATTCAAATAAATAGTTCTCCTTATGATATAAATGTTGAGTATGCCTTATCAATTCTACATAAATATAAAGAAACAAAAGATTATACAGCTGAAGATGTAAGGATAGTTACACCTTCTTTTATGATGAATGAGTAAAACGATATTTTTTTAATGATCTTCCGATATAATTTAAAAGAACCTCTCTAATAACCAATGGTATTAATCCTCCTTCAATCCATATTCTAAAAGTAAGCAATTCTCTTATATTATTATTACCATCATTTTTTGATAATTTAAATTGATTTTGTATATGATATTCTCCATAATGCAATACTAATGCTTCTCTTAATAATTCATATACAGTTATTTCTCTAGCACTTGTATTTTTTATAATAGATCCTCCAGTTAAAGGACAAGTATTATCCCAAATTGTTGATTGAAAATATACTTCAGTGCTGTCAGTTCTTAAAGAATAATGAAATTCGTGTGCATAAAGACCAACTACCAATGGTAAGCATAACATTTTTGAATATTCAGAAAGTATTTCTAAATATCCATTATGCACAGATTCAAACTTAAAGTGTGATAAGTTTACTTTAATAGCATGCACTATACCTAATACTTCCAGTTCATACAATTCATTTAACACAAAGGTAGCTATGTTATTCCATAAATTTGTTGGGTGAAAACATATTGATATACATCCAAGTTTTATCAATTCTCTAATTTGTGAAAATGTATTCATAACTCTTCTATTTCTTACTGAAAAATCAAGACCAGATACGGCAGATTCTAATTCTAGAAGGATAATACATCTAAATTTGGCTTGGTTTAGCTGGAAGAATTAATGTTAAATGCTGACCTAAATGTTGTCCTAAATTAAATAAAGTTGGTTCATCTCTGATAGTATAAGCTTAAATAGATTATAATATACTAACATTTTTTTCAATTCCACTTCTTTCAACTAGTTCTTCCATTTTATATAAGGTCTTCCAATCCCATGCATGAACTACTAACGTAAAAACAAGTCTGTGTTGTGCATGTTATGATTCAGTTATTTCTAATATCGTATTTATTGCAGTTTCGGGATCATAATCACTTTTTTCAATAGGATTTCCATAAAAAATTATTTGTTCTATATGCATAGTATGAACAAACAATCATATTGTATCTCCAGGTCTACTAAATACTCTTGTTTTCGAATCGATACAGTTTCCATAATAATAAACGTATTTATTAGAATTAATAATCTTTGACATAAAGTGGACTATGGGCTTGTAGGGTTATTATCATTAATTCCTTATGGAAACTATTTACTATTACATTATAGTTAATATGGGTCTATTAACGAATAAGTAAAAAGAAAAATAATTATGACTAATTAGAAGATTGTTATTTGGACGAATAAATAGCTTGTTTTTTCAGATAACATTTATTTATCTTTCTATAAAATGTGTATTTTGTTATAATATTTTTTATGCCGAGGTGGCGGAACTGGTAGACGCGCATGGCTTAGGACCATGTTCCCAATCTAGGGATTGGAGGTTCGACTCCTCTCCTCGGCATTAATATTTTTTTCCTCTTAAGATATAATAAACTAAATTACTAATCATCTCTAATATATGTCAACACCTATGCAGGAACAATATGATAAGCTGAAAAAGAAACATGAAGATTGTATATTATTATACAGATTAGGAGACTTTTATGAAGGATTTGATAATGACGCTAAAATACTGTCTAAAGTATTAAATATAGTACTAACAAAGAGAGGTAAAGGAATTAATTCAAAACCTATGGCAGGTATACCATACCACGCTTTAGATAATTACCTTCCTAAACTTGTTAAAGCTGGATATAAAATAGCTATAGTTGAACAACTTGAAAAACCTCAAAAAGGTAAAAAATTGGTTGATAGAGATATTGTAAAAATAGTAAGTGCGGGAACCATTACAAATGAGAAATCTTTGAATGAAAACCAAAATAATTTTATTTCAGTTATTTCATATTTTAAAGAAAAAGGATTTTATACATATGGAGTATCTGTATGCGATTTAACCACCGGTGAGTTTTTTATATTCGAGTTATATACTGATGATTTGAATAATATTGATTCATTAGTAATTGAACTTAAAATAATCAATCCATCAGAAATTATCGTTCAAGAAAGTTTATATCAGACAATTAAAAATAAAATTAACTTCGCATCAATTCAGAAATTACCAAATATAGACTTTATTTTTAATGAATCAAATAGAATACTATTAAAACATTTTAAAGTATTAAATTTAAAAGGTTTTGGTATTGAAAAATATAAAGCTGGTATTATATCAGCAGGAATAAACTTAAAATACCTGCTGGAAACCCAAAAAGCTTCATTAACACATATTAATAAAATTTATTACAAAAATTTATCAAAATATATGATATTAGATGAAAATACAATAAGGAGTCTTGAAATTACCTATTCTTTAAGACCAGATTCAAATAATACTCTCATAAAAATAATTGATAAATGTCAGACTTCAATGGGTCGAAGAAAGTTATATAATTGGATACTAAATCCTCTTTTGGAAAAAAAAGATATAGAAGAGCGTTTAAATTCTGTAGAGGAATTATTCAATGATTCAATAAAATTAGAATGTATTAGATCTATTCTAGATAATATATATGATTTAGAAAGAATTCTAGGTAAAATTGGTAATGAAAATATAAATGCGCGAGATTTGATTGCATTAAAGGATTCATTAATTAATACAAACAAAATTTCTAAGGAATTAAATAAATTTAGGAGTTATATTATAAATAAGATATATATAAATATTATACATACAAAGTCAATTAATGATGTAATTAAACTTATTGAAATATCTATTTTAGATAATCCACCATTTAAAATCACTGAAGGTAATATTATAAAACATGGATATAACAAAGAACTTGATAATATCAAAGAAGCTAGTATAAATGGTAAAACATGGATAAAGAAATTACAACAAGAGGAAGCTATTAAAACTGGGATTCAGTCATTGAAAGTAAAATTTAATAAAATCTTTGGTTATTATATTGAGATTACAAAATCAAACTTAAAAAAAGTTCCATCTAATTATATTCGTAAACAAACACTAATAAATGCTGAGAGATTTATAACTCCAGAATTAAAGGATAAGGAGGAAATGATATTACATTCAGAAGAAAGATCATTTGATTTAGAGTATAAAATATTTACAGATATTAGAAATAAAATTTCCAAATACTTGAAACATTTACAAAGTATTGCTTATGACATTGCCTTATTAGATTGTATAAGCAACTTTGCATATATAGCAAGAAGAAATGATTACACTCGTCCAATTATTAAAAAATCTAGTAATAATTTGATAAATATAGTCCAAGGACGTCATCCTGTCGTAGAAAATATTAATAATGAAGTTTTCATTTCAAATAATACGAAGTTGGATACAAAAGATAATCAAATTGCCATCATTACAGGTCCTAATATGTCAGGGAAGTCTACATATATACGGCAGGTTGCTTTAATAATTCTTCTTGCTCAAATAGGATCATTTGTTTCAGCAGAAAAAATGGAGTTTGAACCTGTAGATAGAATTTTTACACGTATCTCTTCAAATGATAATTTATCAAAAGGTGAAAGTACATTTCTTGTTGAAATGAATGAGATGGCAAATATTTTAAATAATGCAACAAATAAATCATTAATAGTATTAGATGAAGTAGGAAGAGGAACTAGTACTTATGATGGTGTTGCAATAGCTTGGGCGGTTGTAGAATATATACATGACAAAATAGGATCTAAAACACTTTTTGCAACACATTATCACGAACTTGTAGATCTTGAAAAATATTTACAAAGGGTAAAAAATTATAATGTTGCAGTAAGAGAAACAAAAAACAAAATATTATTCTTAAGAAAAATATTGAAAGGAGGAACAGATAAAAGCTATGGTATCTATGTAGCAAGTTTAGCTGGCCTTCCTATAGAAATATTAAATAAAGCCAGAGAAATCCTTTTAAGTTTAGAACAAGAAGGAATTTTTGAGGTTAAGCATATAGAATCAGAATTATCTCAAAAGAAGAAAAGTTATCAAAAACAGCTATTCTTAGATGTGAAGTTACCAGAAAATATCATTATTAGAGAACTGAAAGATCTTGAAATCAATAATTTGACACCTTTAGAAGCTTTAAAAAAGCTAAATGATTTAATAAATAAGAGTAAAGACATGTAGTTGAGTCATAAATAATGATATGGTATAATTATCTAATGCCTCTTAATATTAATATTCCAAGTTAAATGAATATAGGTATAGATGTTAATACCTTATTTAATAAAATAACCGGACAGGGAGTATATCTTAAAAACATTATTCTTTCATTAAATTATATAGACAAAGTAAATAATTACTTTTTATATTGTAATAAAGATCCAAATTTAGATTTAAACGATAATTTTAAAATTATACAAATAAACGATAATCTTTCAATTAGAAGTAAATTTGAATATATTTTTTATAATATAAAAAACAAAATTGATGTATTTATTATTACAAAATCATCTGATTTATTATTTTTCCATCCAAGAACTATAACTATTATTTATGATGCGGGACCTATAATTTTATCTAAATATTATAATGTCAAACAAATAAAAAAGTTTAAAACACTATTCAAACTTGCTTTAAGAAGAAGTAAAAAAATTATTACCTTATCATCAATAGTAAAATCTTTTATATTAAATAAATATAAAATAAATTCGAATAAAATAATTAAAATTCCTGCTTCAGTATCAAGATGGACTGAAAATGAAGTTAAAAACGAAGATATAAAAAGAGTAGTAATTAAATATAATTTACCCGAAAACTATTTTCTTTTTGTAGGTACTTTAGAAAGAAGAAAAAACATATTAAATTTAGTAAAAGCGTTTTATGAATTCAAAAAAAACGATATATATAAATTTAAGCTTATCATCGTTGGTAAAATAGCATATGAATGCAAAAAAGTATTTAAATGTATAATTAATAAAAGACTATCTCATGATGTAATTTTCACTGGTCATATTGAAGAATATGATTTGAAACCTATATATGTTTTATCAAAAGCATTTGTATTACCATCATTCTTTGAAGGATCAAATATATCTATACTAGAAGCTTTTGCATGTAAGATACCTGTTATATGTAGTAAAAAAAGCACATTAGGCGAAATGTTAAAGAATTCGTACTTAGAAGTTGACCCAAAAAATATAAATACAATTAAAAACGCTTTATATGAAATATCAACCGATAAATATCTTTCAAATATACTAGTAAAAAATAGTAATGAAATAAAAGAAAAAAATAAATGGAATAAAAGTACAAAAAAATTACTTAAAGTTATTAATAGTATATAATAACTTTATTACTCTCTAGTATGATCTAAAATAAGCTTTTTATTCTTATTATATTTCTTTAGTAAATATTTTCTATTTCCTAGTAAAAAATCATCAAATTCAAAACCAGGGACAACAATACAACTAACTAAAGCAAAAGAACCTGAACTTTTATCATTTAATGAAGCAGCAAACCAATTATCTTTCTGGATATGTGTTATTAATTTTTCTTTTTGATCAATATTAGTTCCTAGTTTTATTTTTTTTAGTTTATTATTATTTGAAATTATATATATTGTAATAGGTTTCCCATATAAATAAATCCAAATTTCATCTGATTTTAATTTATGAAATGATGAACGTTCATTTTCTTTAATTAAATAATATATGCATGTATATAGAGAGCGTTTACCAATTTTCCCATATCTTTTAGGTAAATATTCATTAATTATTTTTTCATTACTTCTAATATCTTCTCTAAAATATCCTCCTTCAGGATGCTTTTGTAATCTTAATTTATTTATCCAGTATTTATAATTGTATTTCATTAATCACAAATAAAATGTAAAATAGACTCAGACCAGCCATCAGTTCTTAAATTATAATAATTTATGATATCATTATAATTATATCTGGTTGAATCCAAAACTATTCCTCCGACTTTACATGCAATATTTTCAAGTTCTGGTAAACTATATTCAATAATATATACAAGTCCTAAATCCTTACCTCCTCCGACAAAACCATTGGAAATAATCATATCATTATTAAATTTTAATATATCAGGAAATAATCCTCTTTCTCCTGTAAACTTTATTTCATTCATATCCAGTTTATAGTAATATTCAGGTAATAAATTAGAGTATTTACTATATTTTAAACATTTTATAAAAGGTTCATAAAGGCAATTTAAAGGTAAACTTTTCATAAGTCCCATGGAAAGGACATCATTTAATATTTTTTTATTATGTCTAGGATAAAATATAAATTTTCTAGATCTTTTTGCCTTTAAACAAATATGAATCACCAATTTTACTAAGTCATTATTATTATCTATGTAATTCTTAGAACCTACTATAGCTATATCCCATAAATATTTTTGTAATTTTATTAAACTTCCATTTAAGTTTTGTTTCAAGAAACCTATATTACCTATGTCTCTTCTATCATCTGCATTCCATTTTGAATTTCTTAGTTTATTAATTAAATTTATTAAAGAATTTTTATGAAAAGCAACAACTAATTCCTCTCCCTTAACAATATCAGGTTGTTGAAAAGGAAATAAGAGATATCTTCTTAAAAGATTATATTTAAAAGAAACAGCTTTCATATTAATACTATTTTATTATTTAATTGTAAAAAATCAAATATAATATTTGTTATTTAAATGATAAAATAAATATATGAAAGGATATAAGGATTACGGAATTATATTTAAACAAATTAATATTAATGAGGTTGATAGAATTGTTTCTATACTTACAAAATACCATGGAAGAGTTGATTCTATAGCTAAAGGAATAAGAAAAATATCTAGTAGAAAATCGGGAAGTATAGATATTATGAATTTATCATATTTTTATTTTAATAAAGGAAAGAATTTCGATTATATTATTGAGGTAAAACTTATAAATAATTTTAGCAATTTAAAGCTAAATTTAAAATCGTTATTCAATTTATTTTATATATGCGAATTATTAGATAACTTTATAAAGACAAGTGATAAACAACCAGAAATATTTTTATTGACTTTATCTTTATTAAAATTTATTCATAGTAATAATAAAGAAATTATTATCAGGTCTTATGAATTAAAACTATTAGCACTCCTTGGTTATAGGCCAAATCTCTATACATGTTTAAAATGTAATAAAAAATTCAAAAAACATGAATTAAGATATTTATCAAATGAATATATAGGATTTATATGTTGTAACAATAAGAAACCTAAAAATGATATAAGTAGTAAATCTATTAAAATAATGAGATATCTTCTTAATTCAAATCTTTCTCAGGCACAAAAAATTATTATTGATAAAAATACATTAAGAGATATAAAATATATAAATAATTTTTGGATAGAATGTATAATAGAAAAAAACTTAAACTCAATTAAATTTATTTAATTAATTTTAAATTGAATTATTTAAATATTAAGAGTATTATAAATTATACAGAGAGTCAGTAGAAAATGTGAGAATTGACATTTTTGGCATAAAATTAAATATTCATTACCCTTAAGAGCCTTATAAAGGAAAAAGAGTGGAACCGTTCTAATATGAACCCCTTAGTTATAAATAATAGTTTATAATGTAGGGGTATTTTTATTTAATTTTTCAAAATAATAAAATGACAAAAGTTACTTTAGAAAAAGTTACGTCTTTATGTAAAAGAAGAGGTTTTATATGGCCTGGAAGTGAAATATATGGTGGATTGGCAAATACATATGATTATGGTCCATACGGTATAGAACTTAAAGAAAATATTAAAAACATTTGGATAGAAAAATTTATACATGATACAGGTAATATATATCTTATTGATAGTTCTATCTTATTAAATCCAAAAGTATGGGAAGCAAGCGGTCATACAAAAGGCTTTGCAGATATTATGGTAGAAGATATTATTACCCATAAAAGATACAGAGCAGATCATCTTATTGAAGATTATTATAAAGGAAAAGGAATAGAAAAAAAAGTAGAAGGTTTACCTTTAGATGAAATGCAAAAAATTATAGATAAAGAAAATATAAAAAGCCCAGATGGTCATGAATTAACAAAAGCTCGTAAATTTAATCAATTATTTAAAACTGAAGTTGGTATAATTTCAGGGGAGAAAAATAAAGCATACATTCGTGGAGAGATAGCTCAAGGATTATTTCTTAATTATAAAAATATAATTGAGACTTTTCATCCTAAACTTCCCTTTGGTATTGGACAATTCGGAAAAGCATTTAGAAACGAAATAACAGCAGGCCAGCTTACTCACAGAACACTTGAATTCGATCTTATGGAATTTGAATACTTTTTTGATCCAGATAAAGAAAGTTGGGAAAACTTATTTAAATCATGGAAAAAAGAGATCTATAATTTTGCATTAATGATCGGTATAAACAAGAGAAAATTAAAATGGAGACAGCATGAAAAACATGAACTAGTTTTTTACTCGAAAAGAACAGAAGACCTTGAATACAAATTCCCATGGGGATACAAAGAATTGTTTGCTTGTGCATATAGAACAAATTATGACCTTAAAAATCATATGAAACATAGTGGTGTAGACATGAATTTTATTAAAAGTGACGGTAAAAAGATTATACCTCATGTAGTAGAACCTACATTTGGTTTATCACGTGCATTAACGGTAGTAATTACTGATGCTTATAACGAAGATACTATTAAAGGAAGAAATAGAGTATATTTAAAATTTGATCCTAAGATATCTCCTGTGAAAGCTGCAGTATTCCCTCTACAGAAAGATGAAAAATTATTGAATGTATCAAAAGATATATATAAAAATCTTAAGGAAAGAATACAAGGAAATATCATATATGACAATACAGGTAGTATAGGTAAACGTTATAGAAGACAAGATGAAATAGGAACTCCTTATTGTATAACCGTTGACTTTGTTAGCTTAAAAGATAAGAAGGTAACTATAAGAAATCGTGATAATCTCAAGCAGGTTAGAGTATTTATTGATGAGGTTCCCAAATGGATTAAGGAAAGGATATAAAATAGCATTACAATTTTTAATAAATTCTAATTATTAAATATTTTGTATCATTAAATTCTATAATCTGATTTATTTTATTGTGTAACAATAATTTCCCTAAAGGAGATTCTAAAGATAATTTACCTTTACGCGGGTCAGATTCAACAGGGTGTACTAACCTATATTTTATTGTTTTGTCGTCTTTCATATTTCGTAATACAACATATGATCCTAGAACAACATATTCTGAATTAATATTATCTGATAATACTTTTGCATCTTTTAACAACTTTTTTAAACTCGATACATTAGTTTTTAAAGCTTCCTGAGTAACTTGATAAGCTGCAGTCTCATGCCAACTGTCTAAAAGTCCTCCTTTTTTTATCTGCTCATTCATTTGAAAATTAAGGTCATTTTCTAATATTTTTAATTCATCCTTTAAATTATTAATTTTTTCTTTCGACAATAAGATTTTACTCATATACTTTTATATTAAAAATATAAACTAATGATTTAAGTCTTTCTATATGATTACCTATAGAAAAATCACATGGTGTATTTTAGTATCATTCTTTATAAAATTTACTAAAAATTTGTCTTAATATTAGTATTAAATCTTCTTTATTATATTTTCTACAAAATTCTATTTGTTTAATAATTATAGAAGCGTTATCACAAGAAGATCTTAAATGATCATCAAATGCTTTTTCATCAGTTTCTCCTTTAAATACACTAAATGATAATCCACATACTTTACAATATAATAAGTAGTCTTTTGGTTCTAATAAAGCTTCCAATAATAAATAAATTGATACTGTTAGTTTATCTTTATCAATATATAAATTATATAAGATAATATTAAGTAGATTCTAGAGAGGAGATACTCGGTAAAATTAATAATTTATAAATTACAATTAAAAGTTATTTAAAATTATATCTTCAGTAAAGTAAAATAACGAGAAATCTTTTAATTTAATTCTTTTAAGTAACTTTTCTGTTTGGTAGCTAGCTGTTATATTCTTTTTTTGATATTTTATTGCATTATTTAAATTATCCCAAAAGTTTTCACCATATTTGTTTTTCAAAATAAGTTTACCTATATAAATTTCACTTACACAAACATGAAATAATGTATCATCTATAACTTTTTTATTATTATCTCTTCTGATCTTTCTTATTAGCCCTATAAATTTAAAATCTCCATTTAGTCCTGTTTCTTCACTTAATTTTCTACATGCAGCATTCTCGACTTTTTCACCTAATAATATTTTACCGGATACTGTCCCAATATCTCCAAAATATGGCTGCCTTAACCTTCTTTGAAGCAAAATTTTGATTTTACTATCTTTCTCTCTTAATACATAACACAAAACAGAACATTTAAAATATTGACTCATTTCACCTGTTAAATTCATTCTAAGAACATAAACCTTACCTTTATCTGTTAATTTATATTTGTTAAGAGTTTTTGTTATAAATCCTTTCTTTTTTAAAAATTGTAAATGATAATTATATAAATCATTTGCAATATTTAACGGTTTCGCTTGACAATACTTTAATTCCTTAGATTTAAGGAATTTATTTATTATCTTATTTTGAATATTACTTAAATTATGCATTATAATTAATATATTCTTATAATATAATAATTACTACTGTTAAATTCATATTTATACCCTTTTTTATTATTTATAAGTAATTTCCCTAATTCCGATTCAATAGATATAAAATGCTTTGAAGGATCTGCTTCAATTGGATGTACAATTCTATATGTAGAAGCTGCTCCAGTGTTATTTTTAACCTTAACCCAACTGCCTAATAATACTTTTTTACTTTTTATTTTTTCTGGTAGAGTAGAAGTATTTAATAAAATTGTTTCTATTTCATGTAACTTTTTTTGCTTGCTTTTAACTGTTACTTCAAAAGAAACCGATTCCATCATACTTGATAATATAGTATCGTGAGAATATTCGTGAAAATGTTTAATTCTATATTTTAAGTCTTCAAGTTCACGAGTTAATTCTTCTATTTTGTTTTTTGAAAGTAATATTTTCTTATTCATAAAAATGTTTTATTTAATACCATAATATTTTTTTACTTTTTCATTTGTTTTTTTTATTTCAGTAGTTGTATCTTTTATATTATTAATAAATAATTTTGAAGCTTCTGCATCAAAAGATGATATTATCTCACTTATTATGAATAAATTTTCTGATTTATCTGAATATAATTTCAATCTATTTAACTTTATAGTTATAATTTTTACAATATTCTCAAGAATATTTTCGAATGTATGTCGAAAAACATATTTAAATTTAATAAATGATATTCTAATACCATTAATATTAAATAAATATTTTATTCTTAATGATAATGATAATTTACTTTGTGAAACTTCATATGTTTTATATATATCTTCAAAATTTTTATTTCTTAAAGAAAAAATTAGATCACCTCCATACAAATTACGTATTTTACCAATTTCATCTTTGTTAATAATAATATTTAAAACTTTTGCAGGTATATCTTTTAATAATGAAACAAAAACACATGAAGAATACTTTAGAAAATTTTTATATGAATTTAGTATAATATCTTTATCATTTTCATTATAAAATATAATTACCTTTACTATATAAGAAAAATCAAATACAAGCCAAATAATCATAATATCTTGTAAGGATAGTTTTTCTACTTTTAATATTAAATTCTGCTTATTCCATAATTTTAAAGCTGTTATTAGATTTGCTTTTGCTATTTTTAAAGCATCATCTAAAGAAATGTTATATGCTTCTTCTTCAAGTTTAGAAGCAAAGTCAACCCTTCTTTGTTCTGTATCAGGTCCAAAACCCGGATCTATGTCTTCTGATACTGGAAAATTAGAAATACCGATATTTGTCTGCAATTAAATATTATCAAAATTAATATATAAATAATTTTATCATAAAATTATGAGAAGTATTAAAAATGGATATGTTAATAATTATTTTATTATAAAATAAATTTTATAGATATCACTATTAAAATAATGATTGTAACAAATAACATAAGTATTTTTGATGTCAGAACTCCAAAACTTTTTGATCCAGTTGATAAAGAAATAATAGACTTAGTTATTTGATTTGAAGCAATTCCAAGAAGTATTGCACATATAGAATCATTAATATTAATAAAGCTCATCGAATACAAACTTATTATAGTTAATATAACTGGATCTACTTCAAAAAATCCTGTTACTATAGAAGTTAATAAAATACCTGATTTTCCTATCTTAAATATATAAAAAAGTTTAGATATAAAAGTTAACAATAAAAACATAAAACCTAAAAATAATGCTGGTCCTAATTTAAAAGGACTCTTAAGTTTAATATTTGGAATCATGTTACTTTTATTTCTTGTTAAATAAAAAAATATTATTATTCCAAAAAATATCAAAATAAATAATGGTATCAAGATCAATAGAAAATCCTTATTAATAGTCAATATAATTATTGCAAATCTAATAAATGAAACAACTGTAGCAATAATAACAGAACTTACTAATGGTTTGTGAGTATTATATTTATCATTTTTTATAGTCTTACTAAAATTTGCCATACTCTGAGTTACTGCAGTACTAGAAACTAAACCACCTAATGCACCAATAATGTTTGGTCCTTTATGTTTACCAAATATTTTTATTAGGAAATAACCTAAAAAACCAATTGCACAAACGAATACAACTAAGAGCCATATTTCTTTAGGATTTATTATATTCAAGTTATAAAATTTACCTTCAGGAAATATATGAAAATTTATCTCTTGAGGAAGTAAAGGAAGAATAACAAAAGCAATTAAAGCAAATTTAAGTGTATCATTCCACTCATTTTCCTTAGCGCTTTCAGCAAATTCATGAATGATATTCTTAAATGATAAAAGTATCGTAATTAAAACTGTAAATATCACAGCATACTTACGATATTCATCAAACATTACTAGAAATCCCAGAAAATATATTATCAATGCAGAAATTTCTGATGTTATCCCTACGTAACCTTTTAAGGCAGAAATTATATAGGAAGAAACTATTAAAGAAACAATTGAAAAATATATTATTGGGAATATATAAATATTATTCAATTCTTTATAAAGGAAGCTGGTTAACGATCCAAAAAAAGAAATAAGTATAAATGTTCTAATACCAGCAAAACTATTATCTTTTTTTCCCCTTTGACGTTCAATACCTATTAATGCACCTAAAGATATTGAAATTATAAAATTCGTTAAAGTATTAAAATTCATATTTCTAAGTTATAATTATTAATTATTATTATGTTAGAAATATATACATGTGTCAATAATTATATATATTACATTAAATAGAATAATAATAACTATTAATAACAAACAAAGACTCATACTACTATAGTGGAGTTTTTGTTATATATTTAATAATAATTTTATTAATTATATATTAATTTTGTTTAATTTTTCTTTTTATTACCTTTATCAACTATTTCACCTTCCTGAGCTGGACCTTCGTCAGATTCGTTTCCATCTTTTTTACTATTGTCTTTTTTATCTTTCTTTTCATCTTTCTTTGGTTCATCCGATTTTTGATATGCAGATGCTCCTATTTCCTGAAGTTTCTTCATTACTTCCTCTGTTTTGGATTTTACAACTTCCTTATCGAAATCATCTTTTGATATCATATCTTTTAACTCTTTATTTATTTTTTCAAGTTCTTCCTTTTTGTTTTTGTCTATTTTATCTCCCAAATCTTTTATTGTTTTTTCAACCTGAAATATCAGAGTTTCAGCATTATTTTTAATCTCAACATCTTCTTTTTTCTTCTGGTCTTCTTCAGAATGCTTTTCAGCCTCTTTTACCATATTATCAACTTCTTCATCCGATAATGCTGTTGAAGCTGTAATAGTTATTCCTTGTTCTTTATTAGTAGCTTTATCTTTAGCTTTGACATTTAAAATACCATTAGCATCTATTTTAAATGTTACCTCCACTTGTGGCACGCCTCTAGGAGCTGGTGGAATACCATCTAAAATAAATTTGCCAAGAGTCTTATTTCCTTCAACCATTGGTCTTTCACCTTGCATAACATGTACTTCTACAGCTGGTTGATTATCTGCTGCAGTTGAAAATACTTGTGTCTTTTCAGTCGGAATAGTAGTATTTCTTGAAATCATTGGTGTTGCAACACTTCCTAATGTTTCAATACTTAAAGTCAATGGCGTTACATCTAGTAATGTGATATCTTTTACATCTCCCTGTAAAACTCCTGCTTGTACTGCAGCTCCTATACCGACAACTTCATCAGGATTTACACCTTTATTCGGTTCTTTTTTAAAAAATTCCTTTACAGTTTTTATAACTAAAGGCATTCTTGTCATACCTCCCACAAGTAAAACATCATCTAGGTCTTCAATTTTTAATTTTGCATCTTTTAAAGCCTTTTCACATGGAGGTATTGTTTTTTCGACCAAATCTTTTACTAATTTCTCAAGATCTGCTCTAGTCATTTTTATATTCATATGTTTAGGACCACCTTTATCAGCAGTCAAATATGGAAGATTTATTGTAGTTTCTTCGCTTGATGATAATTCAACTTTTGCTTTTTCAGCTGAATCTTTTACTCTTTGTAAAGCTACAAGATCGTCTTTTAAATCTATACCATTTTCCTTCATAAATTTCTCTACAATCCAATCTACAATTTTTTGGTCAAAATCATCACCTCCTAAATGTGTATCTCCATTTGTACTTTTTACCTCATAGACTCCTTCTCCGATTTCAAGTATTGAAATATCAAATGTACCTCCTCCAAGATCAAAAACAGCTATCTGTTTATCCACTTTTTTATTTAACCCAAATGCTAAAGAAGCGGCTGTAGGTTCATTTAGAATTCTTTTTACATTAAAACCAGCGATTTTACCTGCATTTTTAGTAGCTTGTCTTTGAGAATCGTCAAAATATGCAGGTACAGTAATAACAGCATCAGTAATTTTTTCACCAAGATACTCTTCAGCATCACTTTTCATCTTAGCTAAAACTTTTGCTGAAATTACCTCAGGTGGTACCAACTTATCTCCAAATTTTATGTCTACACCTCCTTTATCTGATTTTGTAATTTTAAAAGGTAATGTATTAACATCTTTTTGTACTTCAGGATCATTCCACCTTCTTCCTATCAATCGTTTAACAGAATATATAGTATTTACAGGATTTGTTATTAGTTGATTTTTAGCAGCAATACCAACAATTTCTGAACCATTCGCATCTATTGCAACTATTGAAGGGGTTAATCTTGAGCCCTGAGAACTAGATATAACTTTTGGTTGTCCTCCTTCAATAATAGCCATACAGGAATTTGTTGTACCAAGATCAATACCTAATATTTTTGCCATAGTTTTAAATTTAAAAATTAAATTGATTAATTAAGAATTACTTTTTCCAACAATTACCTTTGCATGCCTAACAACAATTTCTTCTTCTTTTAATTTATAACCCTTTTGTATAATTTCTTTTATAGTATTATCTTCATCTTTATTATTAATAGCCACTATCCCAATAGCTTCGCAGTATCTAGGGTCGATTTTATCTCCGATCCTTATCCTTATTTCGTCTAAATTGCTATCATATAAAATGTCTTTTAATTTTTTTAAAATTAATCTTAAACCTAATAAATCTTTTTCATCAATTTTTGTATTCTTTAAAGCTCTTTCAAAATCTTCTATTATATCAATAATTTTATTTAAAATAACAGCATTTGCTAATAATTTATATCTATTTTTTTCCTCTTCAGTTCTTTTCGTTAAATTCTGATAATCAGCTAAAGCTCTTAATTTATTTTCTGTTTCATTTTTTAAATTCATTTTTATTTTTTCTATATTATTATCATCTGTAACTTCTATATTTATTCTTTTCTGATTTAACTCGTTTTCTTCACCTATTTTATTATTTCTTAATTCAATTTCAATATTATCTTCTTTAAACTTCGCAATTTTATCCTTAAATATTTGTTTTTCTTCAATGATTTTTATATTATCTTTTGTTTTAATATTATTGATATACTCATCGAAATTATTATTTACTTTAAAAGCAAAATGATCAAAATTGCTCTTGGTTACAGCTCTTTTAGGCTTTGGTTCAGAAATTTCAATTTTATCGATTAGTAAACTATTTACATTAAAAGGACCTCTCAATTTGGCTATAGTAATACGTCTTCCAGAATGTGAAATTTCTTTAATTATTATAATATCTTTACTTAAAATATTCAGAATATTAATATAATCTTTTGCAGATTTGGTTTGATAACATACATGATCAAATGATAAATCGTTTAAATCGAGTTTCTTATTTATTACATGATAAGCTTTCTGTGAGTATATTTTCATTTTATCTATAAAATTTTTTTTCATTTAAACTTTTTAATATATTAATTATTCCCAACCAGAAATTGATTCCTGAATAAAATTTGATATATTCCTAACCATAGGAATAATTCTAGCATATCTCATTCGTCTTGGACCAAATACAGCTATATAACCTTTAGCTCCTCTGAAGAATTTATATGGCGAAAAAACTATCCCGCATTGATTTAAAGAATCTATACCTATTTCATCTCCAATTAGTGTTCTCAAAGTATTGTTATTTTTATACTTATTAAAAATTGATTGTAGTAAACTTTCACTTTCTATTATATCCAAAGAGTTTTGTAATAAATCTAGATCTTCAAATTCACTATATGATAGTAATTGGCTTATTCCAGCAATATAAATTACATCATCTACTAGAGACAATGCAACTTCATGCGTCATATTAGATAAAGCTTTAACACTTTCCTTTATAAATACACTTTTATTAAAACGATTTTGAAATAATTTCTCCTTTAAATTTGTTTCTTTAGTCTTATCTACTTTTTCCTCTTCTAAAATTTCATCAAGGAAAAATCTTAATCCTAAAGTAGTAGGTAATCTACCTGATGAAGAATGTTCTTTATACAAATATCCCTGTTGTACTAAATCAGTCATTTCAGCTCTTAGTGTAGCAGGACTAATTCCTAATTTGTATTTATCGGGTAAAGTAAGAGATCCAACTGCATCAGCTGTCTTCATAAATTCCTTTATAATAGCTTTTAATATATCAACTTGTCTTACGGTAATAGACATATAATTTTATTAGTAAAATTTGAATTAGCACTTAGTTTAATCAACTGCTAGTTTATCAGTAAATAAATCCTATGTCAATAGTTATCAAATTTATTTATAAATTACCCTATGATTATCTATTTGTCCGTCGGAGGGATGTAAATATCACTAATAATTACCCAATCATCATCCTGCTTTTGTTCTATCCCGTCATCGGCTATAGCATAATTTATTGTTCTATTTCCACCTGTAGATCTTAATGCTTTAAATTCAATTTCTAATTTAAACTTTTCATTAACTCCTAAATTACCTAAATATGAAGTTAAATCAGATATTCTAAATTCTCCGTTTGGTATAGAAGGATTTATATAACTGTTCAAACTAGATGATTGTATAACAATATCATTCTTCATTCTTTCTCCCTTAATATTCTTGAATTCTAAATAATTTGGATCACATCTATCAATATAAAGCATTTGATCTATATTCACATCTCCTGTATTACGGATTGTTACATAAAATGTTATATTGTCACCTACTTTATAATCATGTTTTCCATCTTTAACATTTTTCTCAATATCAAAACCTCTTTCAGGCGGTGTTGGCTGTTCCTCTATTTTAAAATAACCTAAATCTATACAATTAGAGTCATTATAATCCTTATTTACTTTTAGATTTACAGTGTATACACCAGCTAACAATGAAGATGTTATAATAGGACCTATTGAACAGTCATATGCTTGATTATTTACTTCAGAAGAGTTGCAAGGTTCATTTCTTGAAAATCCATTTGGTCCTGTAATGCTTATGACACCATCATCAATATCATTATCTTCATGTTGGCCTATCAAATGTAATCCATCCATAGCAACTCCTCCGACATATACATTAGAATAAGTCCAAACTAAAGGGTTTGATGAATTACTAGTAAGATCTCTCCATGGAATGTTTTGAGGATTTTCACTTATTACAGTTCTTATAGCATTATTATGATAATAGCATTGTTCTTGAGGAATTTCTTTTTCTATTTTGAAATATCCTAAATCTTTACAATTTGGGTCATTATAATCTTCATTTACTTTTATACTGACTGTATAAATTCCTTCTGTTAAATCACTTTTATTGATTGGACCTATAGTGCAGTCAAAAGATTTATTATTAACTCCTAGTGAATTACAGGTTTCGTTTTTCGAATATCCATTTGGTCCTGTAATACTTATTACACCATCATCTTCTTCATTATCTATATACTGACCGATTAGATGCTTACCATCTTGTGCAACAGAACCTATATATAATTGATCTTTTGTCCATAATAATGGATTTACTGAACTATTTGGTAAATCATTCCATGGAATAGTTTGAGGATTTTCACTAATTAATGATCTTACCGGATTGTTATGATAAAAGCATTTGGGTCTTGGAGGAAGATCTTTTCTGCATTCACACATAAATTCTTGACCACAATTAGAGCACGTTTCAATATTTGTTAGATAAGTTTTATCTGGCATTTGAGATAATTTCTCGTTACAATTTTTAATACATTCCTGCATATCACAACCGCAACTTCTATAATTACTCCCTATTCCTACAAAGCAATCTAAAGCATTTCCAACAGAACAATATCCTTTTCCTGAACCGCATCTATTAGCATCTGGTACACAAAATACAGTTTGTCCTGGGTTTAAATATTGACGCATTGAATTATTACAATTTGCAGGTACAGAACAACTTATAGGTCCAGTTGATGGACATTCTATAGATGTATTATTTATACATATTGCACCATAACGAGTCCCATATTCATTAGGAGGATAGACAAAATTCTCATTACAATAAGAAGCAAAAGAAGGACAATTACCTCCGCAACCTGATGACTGAGCTTCAACATCCATCTTATACTTTATACTTGGAAAATTTATAAGAATTATTATCAAACTACCTATAATTATAGTAAAATATGTATATAAGTTAAGTATTTTATTTAAGAATTTTGGTAATTTAATATTAGTTTTCATAGAATATATTATAGCAGATCGTTTATTATATTTGAAATATTTATACATAAGCTAGTATTATGAAAAGAGAGAAATTTAACATCAAAAATATTATTTTAGTAATTATATTTATAATATTATTAAGTTCGCCTATAATTGGTATTCTTATTCTATGGGATTTTGATATTAGTGAATTAAAAAATAGCTTATTAAGTTTTGGAAATAGTAATAAAAATAACAATAGTTTTAATTACAATTTCGATATAGAACCTAGTGAAGATGAACTTTTAACTTCTTCATTAACTAATCAAAAAGAAATATCTCATATATCTATCAAAGCTGAGTTAATTATTATAGATTCAATTGAAATTGAAGGTAAAATTGTATATGGTAGTGAAGGTGAAGAACTTTTAAGACAAGGTTTTTGGCATTATCCTGGGTCAAAGTATCCTGGAGAAGAAGGAATTAGCATTATATTTGGGCATAGACGATATCATTTGCCTCCAGATAAAGATACTTTTTTTAATCTAGATAAAGTGAAAATAGGGGATAGGATTGAAATTAAACTTATTGATGGAACATGGCTTGAATATACTGTAATAAATATAATATCAATTGATCCGGTAACCTTAGAAAATTTACTTAATGAACAATCTGATAGATACTTACTTAAACTTATAACATGTCATCCTCTAGGTACTTCAAAAGAAAGACTAATAGTAACAGCTGAGAAATCTTTATAATTTACACAACCTATAGTATATTTATAATATGGAAGACCTATCACAAAGAGAAACAGAATTTATATCACATAGAGATAGATTAAGACAAATAGTATCTGAGCCTAATTCTTATAAAGCTCAACAATTATATTCCATAATTCGCTATAATTTGATATGTTATGATACTCATTTCCCTGAAATTCAAGTAGGATTATTATATTTCTGCGGATTGGATCAAACAGCGTTTGAACAATTAGATTTAAATTCTATTAATCTTATATTTTCTCTTATAAGTTCTTCTTTAGTATCTATTTTAATGAAAGAACAGACCTTAGAAATGTTGGTGCACGATTAAATATATCTAAAACTAAAGCAGGACGTTATTTAGCTACATTTAATAATTGGTTGGAAGAAATAAAAGTATTACCACAATTCGATTTAAATAGACGTTTACATATGCACTTAGAAAATGAAAAACAAGTACCAAATTATAGACCTGATATACCAATAGACATACAATTAAGAGGTGAAAATGATAAACAAATTTATTATAGACTTCGAAGATTAATAAAAGAAGGAATAAATATATTTGAAATATTACATTATAGAACTGATACATTTATAGGATACTTTGTATTAATCACTTGGTATGAATTATATTCTCCTGATGAAAGATTACCTGTTAGAAGTTTAATAAAAGTTTTTTTTTCAAATATTGAGGAATTATATAGATGTTTACTTGCTGCTTTAAAGAAGCTAGGGATTGATACAGTTCCAGCAAAATGGGATATAAAATAAAACTTTATTTATTTTTTAAATCTGAAATTAAATCTCTAATTTCAGCTGCTTTTTCAAATTCTAGCATATCTGAATATATTAGCATTTGAACTTCTAAATCATTTAGTAATTTCTTCTTTTCTTTTGGTGACATAATTTTATATGATTCAACTCTTTTTTCTAAAGTCTTATCAAACTTCTTATCATCTTTTGACTCTTGCTTTTGCAATTGATCTTTTATATCTTTTATTATCGATTTTGGCTTTATTCTGTGTTTTATATTAAAATCATATTGTAATTTACGTCTTCTTTCAGTTTCCAGGATAGCTCTTTTCATACTACCCGTAATATTATCCGCATACATAATTACATGACCTTCTTCATGTCTTGAAGCTCTTCCCATAGTTTGAATTAAGCTAACCTCACTACGAAGAAAACCTTCTTTATCTGCATCTATAATTGCTACTAAACTTACCTCTGGTAAATCTAATCCTTCTCTAAGTAAATTTATACCTACTACAACATCATATTTACCTAATCTTAGATCTTTTAGGATATCAACTCTTTCAACTGTATCAATTTCGCTATGTAAATACTGAACTTTTATACCTATGTCATGTAAATAAGCAGCTAAATCTTCTGCCATTCTTTTTGTCAATGTAGTTACAAGAACTCTTTGATTCTTATTAAAAGTATTTCTTATTTCTATTATCAAATCATCTATTTGATTTAGACAATCTCTCTTAAATAACTTATCATATTGATTATCCAATTTCTCTTTATTTAAGTTTTTTAATAATTCCTCTTTTTTATCTTTTTCCGTTGGACGGACTTCAACTTCAGGATCTAAAAGACCTGTTGGTCTGATAAGCTGTTCAACTATACCGCTGTTTCTATTATTTTTTTTAGATGCACTTTGTTTACTTAAATTTAATTCATATTCACTTGGTGTAGCACTATTATAAATAACCTGGTTAATTTTAATGTTGAATTCATTAAATCTAAGAGGTCTATTATCAAGTGCACTTGGAAGTCGAAAACCATATTCAACAAGAGTTTCTTTTCTAGATCTATCTCCATTAAACATACCGCGAATCTGAGGTATGGTCATATGTGATTCATCGATAAATAAAAGCCAATCATCTGGATAATAATCAAGTAGAGTAGAGGGCGGAGTTCCAGGTTTTCTTCTTTCTATAAATCTTGAATAGTTTTCTATACCACTGCAGTATCCTGTCTCGCGTAGCATTTCTATATCATAATTTACTCTATGTTCAATTCTGTGTGCTTCTAAATCTTTTTTTATCTTTTTAAAATAATTTACTCGTATTTTTAATTCTTCTTCAATATCTGGAATAGCTTTAATTAAAGCTTCATACGGTGTTACAAAATGTTTAGCAGGAAAGACAGTAATTTCTTTAGGTATGCTGATTATTTCCCCAGTTATGGGATTTATTAATTTTATACTTTCAATTATATCTCCAAAATACTCTAAACGAATTGCTTTTTCTCCCTCTGCTGTGTAAATATCTATTGTATCACCTCTTACTCTATATTGACCTGTATAGAAATCATATTCACTTCTTTCATATTGTAGATCTCCTAACTGTTGTAATAACTTGTTTCTATTATATGATTCATTCACTTTTAAATTTCTGCTTAAACTTTGATAATCATCAGGATTTCCAAGACCATAAATACATGAAACTGAAGCTACAATTATTACATCTTTTCTACTTAAAAGTGATTGCGTAGCAGCACTTCTATATCTTTCAATATTTTCATTTATATCAGCCTCTTTTTCAATATATAAATCTCTTTTGGGAACATATGCTTCAGGCTGGTAATAATCATAGTATGATACAAAATAATTGACAGAATTTTCAGGAAAGAATTCCTTAAATTCGCTATAAAGCTGAGCTGCAAGTGTTTTATTATGAGATATTACTAAAACTGGCCTTTGAATGTTTTGAATAACTGAAGCCATTGTGAAAGTTTTCCCTGAACCTGTTACACCAAGTAGAGTCTGATGCTTTATACGTTCTTTGATACCAAGAGTAAGTAATTCAATCGCTTGAGGCTGATCTCCGGCTGGTTTGTAATTACTTTTAAGGTTAAATTTAGACATGTTAATAAGTATATATTACTTCTAAAGAATTTTTAAATTATATAGATGCTAAAGGAATTCCTAAAAGATTTGCAGCTCTTATTAGATTCTCATGTATTTTTTTTCTTGGTACATCCCTTAAATCTATTTGAGCTTCTTGAAAAGCATTTGTTAAATATACTTTTAAATAACTTAATAAACGAGACTTCGAATATCCACTCAAACCATCTAATGGTTCATAACTACTATAAAATCCTTTTCTTAATCTTTCCCGAGATATATTTATAATAATTCTAACAAAACTCATAGATATACCATTATAAACTAATCTTGGTATATCATTTAAAGAAAAAACTATATTCGGTATTCCCCATAATGTATTAAATCCAGCTCTTTTTCTACTTGAAAGTCTTTCTAATGTAAAATCTATACCTAATATTGGTATATATTCTTTCCCCTTTTTAACAAATAGAATTACATCTGCTCCTTTATCAACACCATTTCTTGGATCATCTATAGATTCCTGAGCAGGAACCCATATTAAATCAGGAACATTTGAGAAATATCTTCTTAAAATATGTAAAATAAAAATTTCAGTAAAATAACCCAACCCTCTCTTATAGTCCCTACCTTTCGTTTCATTTAAAATCCAATTCATAATTATATTAAACTTTTTATCAGTACTTTTTAAGTTAATGGGTATTGAAATTCTATATCCTTTAAAAGGACGAAATATAAAATCTTTACCTGTATCTATCAATAAACATTCCCATATGTTTCTCTCCGATTCATATATTGTAAGTTCAGGTTTATAAGACAAATATCCATAAGGTGTATTAATAACAAAATATTCTATTTCAGTACTTTGAAATAAGTTAATTGTTATTGAATATTTAACACTTCCAATAAAAAATTCACTCTTATATTCAGTTGTTTCATCTAATAAATCATGATTTACTATACTTATTGAAATTTGATCTATTTGATTATTAATCATTTGTGCAACTTCATGATGATCCCAATCACCAACTTTTCTAATACAACCTTCGTATTTTTGATAATTTTCTTGATCCAGCACAATATCTAAAACTTCTCTAACTCTTTCCATAACCATAACTATTTTAGTAGGATCAACTTCTCGATATAAGATTTCTAACATAACAAGAAAAAAGATTATGTAAAATACTAGTACTATAACTATGGGATTATATCATATAAGAATCTTTATTTAATAGTTTATTAACACCTATTAAATAAACATTTCAGTGGTTATTTCTAAATAAACTTGTATAATATCTCAAATTATGTATACTGCAAAGTCTCATAGCTGTTACTTCTTTTATCTTCAATAAATTATACAAATATACTCTTGAACTATATGGAAACATACCATTATTGCATGCTTCACAATCACAGTTCTTATCTATAGGACGGTTATCATACTTATATTTGCTGCTTTTTAAATTAATACTCCCGAATGAAGTAAAACATTGCCCGTGTCTGCCATTTCTTGTTGGAATTACGCAGTCAAATAAATCATATCCATTTTCCATACAAAATTTTATATCATCTGGCTTACCAACTCCCATACCATAACGTATTTTATTTTCTGGTATTAAATCAGAAAAATATCTCAACATTTCGTTAGTTTTATCTACATCATCTTTGAGTAGAATACCTCCATACCCAAATCCATCAAATCCTATTTCTATTAATTTTTCTGCACATTCTTTTCTTAAATCTTTATAGTTTCCACCTTGAACTACGGAAAATATTAAAGGTCTTTTATATTTAACATTATTATTAAATTTTATATCATCTAGCTGATATCTTTTGTAAAATTCTTCTTTTGCTCTTTTAGCCCATTCTACTGTTATTTCAACAGATTTCTTATTTTCTTTATATGACGCACTTCCCAGTATCGGATCATCTAAAACAACAAAAATATCACTTTTTAAATTAGCTTGAATATTTATAGAATCTTCAGGAGTTAGTAACTGTTTTTTATTTGTATCAGGCATAACAAACTCTGCTCCTTCTTCTGTAACTTTACCTTTTTTCGTTTGGTGAATAAGGGAAAAAACCTGCCATCCTCCGCTATCAGTTAATATAGGTCTATCCCATCCAAAGAAATTATGCATACCTCCCATTCTTTTTATATATTTATCTCCCGGCTTTATATGTAGATGAAGAGTTGTCGAAAGGATTTCATTTATTCCAGTTCTCTTAACATCTGAAAAACTTAACATTTTAACTGTACCATATGTAGCATCAGGTAAAAAAGATGGAGTTTTAATAATTCCATGAGGGGTTTTTAATTTCCCGACTCTTATTCTTTGTTCGTTTTTTTTGTATATAAACATTTATTAAATAATATTAAACTATATTTATTATTTTACCTTAGAATATACTTCTTAAGAATTTCTTCTAAATTTATATAATCATCAATTAACCAGCCCGGTTTTGAATAGCATTCTACCCAAGTCTCTTTACCTAAATTAGAATGTATTTCACCAGGTTTTATTGTAATACTTTTATTTCTTTTTATTATATACTCTTTATAAAAATTTCTCTTTATATTATATTTAAAAACTTTCAAATTACCTTTCATTACTTTATAGATTTCAGTTATCTTTCGATGATAATGAATTGTTGACGAGTCAATTACTGCAATAGCAATACTATAATGTGAATGTTTATTTGTTGATTCTATTTCACAAATTATCTCAGTAGTAATTCTTTTACTATTTTTATTTTCTATAATAGTTTTATTTGGATATTTCTGTCTTAATAATTTTATTACCTTTTTTACATTCATAATCTCTAGTTTTTGAATATATTTTATATATTATTAACTTTAGGTAATAAATTAAATCTCTTATATAAATTTATCCACTGTTCAAATTCCAAATTTGCTGCTCTTGAATTTTTATCAATATTTATCTCGTTAAATATTTCTATTATTTTATCTTTTCCAATTTTGTATATTTTACTTAGGTTATTCAACAATTTTTTTCTAGGATTTATAAAGCTGGTCTTCAAGAATTGAACAAATTCAGGTTTATCGATATTAATTTTTGGTTCTTTAATTATAAACTTAATAATAGCTCCATCAACCTTTGGCATTGGTTTAAATTCTGTCTTAGGTATAATAGAAAATAATTTTACATCAGAAAATATTTTTGCGTAATTTGAAAGAAAAGTTGCCTTCGGAGCTTTTTTTGTGTAATCCAAAGCAACTTCATTCTGTATAATAAATGTCATATCCTTTGGTTTTATGTCATATTCTAATAATATCTTAATTATTCTCTTTGATATATTGTAGGGTAGAGAACCGATAACTTTATATTTATTCAAATTAAAGCTTTTTAAATTTAATTTTAGGAAATCTTGATTAATAATTACAAGCTTTCCTTTTTGCATCTCATTTTTAAATCTATTTTCCAGCATGTTTATAAATCTACTATCAATTTCTATAGATATCACTTTTTCTGAAGTATCTAATAAATATTGAGTTATCATCCCAAGGCCGGTTCCAATTTCAATTATAGTATCATTATTTTTTATTTCAGCAACATCTACAAATTTCTTAGCAAATTCTCGACTCATTAGAAAATTTTGTCCATATCTCTTTTTTAAAATAAAATTCATATCATTTATAATTTTGTATAATAAATTTATGAGCTCGTATTTCTCTAATATCATTTAATTTAGATAATCTCACTTTATTCCCATATTTCTCTTTTAATGCTTTCAAAATAAGAAAATCTGCAAAATGTGGATTTTTAGAAAGAAATGGGCCATGAAGATACGTACCATAAACATTTTTATAGACAATTCCCTCATAATTATCAGTACTATTATTACCATTTCCATTACTTACAGTACCTAAGTAATCCGTATTCTCCCCTAAAAATGTTTGACCGATATGATTTTCAAACCCTATTAAAGTATTCAAATAAGTTTTAGAGAAACCAATAATCTTTTCATTTAAAACTACTATTTTGTTCCCTATACACCTGTCTTTTATACTATCCGAAGGAGCTTTTGTATATATATCTAATATTCCCAATCCTTCAATTTTCTTTCCGGTTCCATCATAAAAATATTTACCAAATAATTGCAATCCTGCACAGACAGTTAAAAACACTTTTCTATCTTCTACTAACTTATAAATAGTATCTTTGAAGCTTAATAAATCGTTACATATATTTATTTCATCTATATCTTGACCACCACCAATAAAGTATATATCAGAATGTTTCGTTAATTGATCTCCAATATTCTTTTGCTTTATTTTTACATCAATATTTCTCCATTCACATCTTTTTTTAAGAATAATTATATTACCATTATCACCATATAAATTGAGATTTTTAGGATAAAGGTGCGTTATTTCAAGCTTATATTTATTGATCATATTACTAATTTAATATTTACCTACTTTTACTAATTGACCTATTATCTTTCGTATTTCTAACATTGCAGTATAATTAGGAAGTATAAATAAAGTTTCACCATCACTTAATTTACTTAAAGCTATATCAAAAGCTTTATTGAGATTTGTTTCAGTTTCTATATTACCCAAATTCAAATCTGTATATTTTAATCTAACATCCATATCATAAGCTCTTTTACCACTTATAATTACCCATGAAATATTAGTTCTTTTTAAAACACTAAATTTCACATCCCATAACCAGCTGACATCTTTTCCGTCCGCTATTTTATCATTAATAATTATCATTAATTTTAGTACATTAATATTTTTAATAGTTTCTAAATTTGATGTAAAGCTAGCTGGATTCTTGATAAGAAATAATCTTAATACTTTTTCTCCTATTTTGATAATTTCTCCTCTTCCAAATACTTGTTTTAAAGTCAAGAAGGCTTTATTTAAATCTTCGTCGCTTAATTTAACTATTTTAAATGCTACACTTAAAGCTGCTATTGTATTATAAATATTCTCAATGCCAGGATTATTTATCGAAATTTTATAACTTTTTTTATCTAATCCATACACATAAAAAGTGCTAGACAAATCTTTTCTTAATATTATATCCCTCGCATAAATATATCTATCAACCTTTTGTGTTCTACTAGTTTTATATAATATTTCGTATAAGATATTTTTCTTTCTTTTATCTTTTATTTTATAATAAGTAACTGTATTATTTATATCATTTTTTATTGAAGTGACGTAAGGATCATCTTTATTTAAGAAAACATGGGAATTAAGATTGTTTTTAATTCCTTCTACTATTAGATTTCTAGTCTTTACCAATTCTCCATATAAATCTAATTGATCTCTAAAAATATTCGTAACAACAATAAAATCAGACTTAATATATTTAGTTAAAATAGGTAAAGAAGCTTCTTCTACTTCAAATATAGCAATATCACTTTTTATTCTAAGTAATAAATTCGTATCATTGATTACAGACGTTATAATTCCTCTTAATAAATTTGCTCCGCTTTTATTTGAATTAACCTTCATATCTTTAACTGTCAATATATGTGCTAGAATTCTCTGAGTAGATGTTTTACCGTTTGTTCCTGTAATCAAGACTATAACTTTATATTGCTTTGATAGTTTTGTGATTATATGTGGAAAGTAATTCTCAATTAACAATCCCGGAAGCGATGTACCACCGCTGATTTTAACAAGATTTAATAAAAAAGAAATTATTTTAGTGATATATACTATAATAATCATTATATAGGATTGATATTATCATAAACGTTATGAGATGTTTAATTATTTACGGGGATTACTATACTTTCTGTATATAATCTTCAATAATATTCTTAACTACTGAATTTAGTTTTATTCTCTTTTTTAATTCTTTTTTTTGTCTTTTACCATCTTTATCTAAATAATAAATCGTTAGTTTATAATCTCCAGGATTATCCATTATCGTTTGTTTTAGAATTTTTAATTTAACTGAATTTTTCTCATTTGATATATCTAATATGAGACTTTTATTTCCATAAGTTATTGAAGGCTTAAAATTATTAAATGATTTCAAATCATCCAAAATTATTGACATTTTACCTTCTCTAAATGATGTTTTCCCTATGAAAACATATGGTTTATCTAAAATAAGTTTTTCTTTACATTTATCATAAATACTATTAAAGACAATAGCTTCCATACTATCCTGCATACATTCGATTTTTATAAATGCCATCTTTTTATTCCCTTTTTTAGTGTTAATTTCTTTCATATTAGTAATAATACCTCCAACTTTTATTGATTTATTATTACCAATTTTTCTAGCATCAGGAACTGTCAAAATATCTTCACCAAAATATTTATTATATTTTTTTAAAGGATGTGTTGAAAGATAAGTCCCAAGTAATTCCTTTTCCCAGACAAGTTTTTCATATTCAGATTCTTCTTCAATTTGAGGAAGAGGTGTTGGTCCAATTTTAATGTTCATACCATTTGATTCAAAAATTCCAGTTTGCCCTCCAATTGACTTCTTACTTATTTTTGAATATGAATCATAAATTTGAGGCATTATATCAAGAAGTGCTTTACGAAATCCAAATTGATCCATAGCACCAACTTTTATTAGACATTCTAATACTTTCTTTGTTAAATTATCTGTCCCTACACGTTTATTTATATCATCTAAATTATTAAATTTACCATTATTTTTTCTCTCTTTAACAATTTTTTGAATAATTTTTGTTCCAACATTTTTTATACCTGCTAAACCAAATCTAATTTTATTTTCATCTTCAATAGTAAAACCAACCTCACTTCTATTCAAATTTGGCGGTAATACTTCAATTTTCATTCTTTCAGCTTCAAGTAAGTCACGAGTTATTTTATCAGAAGTTTCAATATCAGTCTGCATAAGACCAGCCATAAACTCTATTGGAAAATGAGCTTTAAGATATGTAGTTTGATAAGATATTAAAGCATAACAAGCTGCATGAGATTTATTAAATCCATAATCAGCGAAAGGTTCTATAAAAGAATATATTTTTTGTGCTATACTTTTTTTCACACCATTTCTTAATGATCCTTCAATAAACCTTATTTTTTCCTTCTTCATAATTTCAAGTTTCTTTTTACCCATAGCACGTCTTAACATATCTGCTTCACCTAAAGTATATCCTGCAATATCTACAGCAATACGTAATACCTGCTCTTGATATATAGGAAATCCATAAGTATTTTTTAAGATTGGTTCTAGCTTTGGATGAATATAAGATATTTTTTGTTCCCCTTTTTTTCTTAATATATAATCAGATATAAACTGCATTGGACCTGGTCTGTAAGCAGCTCCTAAAAATATTAGGTCTTCAAAATCTGAAGGATGTAAATCAATTAAATATTTTTTCATTCCTTCACTTTCAAACTGGAATATTGCTTTAGTTTCACCTTTCTGAAAAATTTCAAAAGTTTTTTTATCATTCAGAGGAATATTATCAATAATAATATTTATCTTCTTAGATTTTTTTATCAGATCTATAACATTTTTTATTATAGTTAAATTAGCAAGTCCAAGAAAATCAAATTTCATAAGTCCTATTGTTTCGATAGTTCTTCCTTCAATCTGGGTTACGATTCTTTCTCCCTGACCTGATTCTCTTTGAAGAGGAAGATAATTCACAATTTTATCAGGTGTAATTAAATAACCGCATGCATGTGTTGAAACATGCCTTGCTATACCTTCAATCCTTTTTACGATATCTGCTAACTTTTTAAATTGAGGATCTGAATTAATAATATCTCTAAAATCCTTATTCATTACTAACATATCTTTCATATGAGCAACTTTACCAAATTTCACATCTACCATTTTTGATAATTTATCAGCTACCTCCAAGTCTATATCTAGAACTCTTGCTACATCTCTTATAGCAGCTCTTGTCTTCATTCTTCCAAATGTTCCAATAAATGCAGTATTTTCTTTACCATAAACCTTAGTCATATAATCAAAAAGTTCATCTCTTCTGTCATCTTGGAAGTCTATATCAAAATCAGGTGGAGAAGGCCTTTCTGGATTCAAAAATCTTTCAAAATACAACTCGTATTTAAATGGGTCAATATTAGTAATATTTAAACAATATGAAACTACACTTCCTGCACCACTACCTCTTCCAGGACCTACTAATATGCCCTTATTTATTGCCCATGATACATAATCTTGTACAACTAGGAAATAATCATCATAACCCTTATTATGGATTAATTCTAATTCATAATTTACCCTTTCTTCAATTTCTTTTGTAATCTTCTTATATCTATTTTTAATACCTTCAAAAGCCATTTTACGAAGAATATCTTTAGTGTTTTGTCCTTCTTTAACATTTTTATAGGGAGGTTGGACTCTATCAAATAATATGTTATATTCTTCAATTTTATCAGATATTACTTGCGTATTATCCAATGCTTCCGGAATATCTTTATATAATTTTCTCATCTCTTCTGGACTTTTTATATAGAATTCTTCAGACCAGGATTTTCTTCTTGTATCATCATCCATTTTTTTACCATCACTTATAGCCCAAAGCACTTCTTGAGCATACCAGTCTTCCTTTTTTAAATAATGCGAATCGCAAGTTGCAATAACAGGTATGTTATACTTTTTGGCAAATTTAATTTGTTTTGGGATAAGTTTTTCAGATTCTTTTATTGCATTCCTTTCAATTTCTATATAAAAATCATCTAAATTGCTTCTAAGAAATTCTACCCATTTTAAAGCTTCTTTCTCTTGTTTATATAAAATATGATTATTTACTACTCCAGATAAGCATCCTGTTGTACCTATCAAACCTTTTGAGTACTTCTTTAATAATTCTTTATCAATTCTTGGTCTATAGTAGAATCCTTCCAAATTTGAATATGTTACTAATTTTACTAAATTTTTATATCCTTCTAAATTTTTAGCTAGCAAAACTAGATGATATCTTTTATCATCGATTTTAGGTACTTTATCAAATCTGCTACGGAAAGCTACAAATGCTTCAACACCTAATATAGGTTTAATACCAGCTTCTTTACAAGCAAACCAAAAATCATAAATACCATAAAGCATACCATGATCGGTTAATGCTACACTACTCATCCCCATCTCTTTAACAGTATTTACCAAATCTTGTATTTTAATTAAACCATCTAAAAGTGAATATTCACTATGCACATGTAAGTGAGTAAAATTAGGCATCTAAAAATTAGTATTAAATAATTTGTTGGATTGTTCTATAATAAATTTAATTCTCTGCTTCTTTAATATAGAATAGATGGAAATTTAAAACAAGAAATATTGTGTAACTTTTATTAACAACTATGAAGGATTTTATTATAACGGGATTGTATTATAAAATTTATATAAATTCCCAATCCAAGCTAACCGAGCAATTTCATCACCTCCATGATATTGAGAATATGCTAACTTTTCAATTGTATTATATCCTCTTAAATAGTAATTTCTGGCTATCCAATCAGCACTTCTTGGTATAGCTTCTTCCCAGCTTTGATATTTAACACCTATCATACCCCAGGCACTATAAGCGTATGCAACACGTCCAAAACCTGTTTCAACTCCTGCAATAGATAAAAATAACTTACAATAATCTACTCCGTATTTAATACAAGAATCATAGATTAATTCTGTATAATTATACATAGGAGATCCCATCTTTTTCAAGTATGACGATAGTAAATTAACTTTTTGTAGTTTTAAAGCTCTTTCAGCTTCTTCTTTTCTTAATCTTTCTTCTTCAATTGTCTTTAATTTTTCTTGATACTTTTGCCAAGCGTTGTCAATTTCTTCTTCACTAGGTTCTTTAATTTCATATTTTAAATTATTAGATGAAATTAAAATTGGTTTTCCAGACTTAGCTTCAATATTACTTTTGATACCTAAAACAGACTTATTGTTTGATGCATTTAATATATAATCTTCAGACGTATTTTTTATCGACCTAATTGATAAGTATAATATTAAAATAAGAGAAGAAACACCTAAAATTACTTTAATATAAGGAGTTATCTTCTTTAGAGGTACTGTTAGATTTTTATATAATTTATTTATATTATTTTTATTCAAAAAATTATTCCTAATCAAGAAGGCAACTAAACTTAATCTCAATAAGGATATAAATAGGCTTAAATTATAACAATTGATAATACCTCAGTCAAATCAAATATAGGCTTATTAACTAATTATGTAATTAATGATATATATATATTAACATTTTATTTAAAAATAAATTATGAAAAGTATTTTATTAACAGGAGGAGGAGGTTATATTGGAAGCCATGTTTTAAGGCTTCTTGCCTCAAAAAACAACTATGATATTACTGTTATAGATAACTTAGAAAGAGGTTTTAATTGTCCTATAGATATTATAAAAAAAGAATCATTATCATACATTAATTTTATAAAAATGGATTTAAGATATGAAAATGAGTATCAAAAGTTAAATAATAAGAAATTTGATGCTATTCTGCATTTTGCAGCCTATCTAAATATTAATGAATCTACCAAGAAACCTCTTGAATATTTTGAGAATAACATTACAGGATCAATAAACCTAATAAAATATATTAAAAAAACAAAATCTAAAAACTTTTTATTTTCTTCAACTTGTTCTTTATATAGCAGAAAAGCAAAATTACCTTTTACAGAAAAAAGTGAAATATCACCTGAAAATCCTTACTCTGAATCCAAATATATGATGGAAAAAATTATCCATTGGTGTTCTAAATCTTATAAATTTAACTATATAATTCTTAGATACTTTAATCCATGCGGATCAAGTTTAGATAATAAAATCGGCTATTCTTTAATTCCTTCACCTCAGCTTATACCAGCTTTAATACGTGGTATTTTAGGACTTCAAGACTTTGAAATCACATGCGGTAAAGTTAACACTCCTGATAAAACTACTATAAGAGATTATATTAACATTCTAGATTTAGCTGATACACATGAGATTAGCTTAAAAGCATTACTCGAAGGACATAAAAGTAACATTTATAATATTGGAATTGGGAAAGGACTATCTATACTTGAGATTATTAAATTAGCTTATGAAGTTACAAGCAAAAAGATTGTTATTAAATTTGGAAATAAAAGAGAAGGGGAATTACCAGTAACAATATGTGACCATTCAAAATTTATAAGTGAATTTAAATGGAAACCAAAATATACAATAAAAGAAGCTATATCAACTCTTTATGAATGGTTTAAAGCAAATCCAAAAGGATATAAGTACTAATATGTAACTTATTTTATCTCTGTATAATATAATATTACTTTACAAGGCAATCAAATGTAAGTAAATTATATCAATTACCTTATTATTTTTATATATGAAGAAAAAAAATGTTGCAGTAATAATTATTATACTTATTATAGCTATGCTTATAGTTATTTCATGCATAATCTCCAGTTTTATTATATATAAATTGTATGAAGCTTGGAAAGATAGAAATAATAATGATACTTTTAATATAAATTTATCTGATTCCCTTGATCCTTTCGAAAGTGATGAAGAATTTTATAAATTCGTATCTTCATTAAAAGAAGAAGACAGTAAATCATTATCTGAAGGATTTGGAGATTTAGAAGAATCAGTTCAAATGCCGTCAACAAGCGAAGATACATCTAAACAAGAATCTATTACAAATGTACAAGAGGTAGAAGTAGACGAGGGTGATATTATTAAAGCATATAAAAATTACTTGTTAATATTAAGAAGAGGTAAAATGTTTTCAATTAAACTAGGAGATAATTCAAGTTCACTTAAAGTTGTATCTTCAATTAATTCATACCCAAGAAATTTTACTCAAGGAACTTGGTACGATGAAATGATACTTAATAACAATACTATAGTTGTAATAGGTTACAGCTACGACCTCTCAGCAACTGAAGTTGGTTTATTCGAAATAACAGATGAAGGAATATTATCTCATAAAAATTCATTTTATATTGATTCTAACGACTATTATTCATCAAGAAATTATACAAGCAGGCTTATAGATGGTGAATTAATATTTTATATGCCTTATTATCTATATTCATATGAATACAATGAATCTAGTGAATCCCAAAGAAAAATAGCTTTACCACAGGTTAGAACATGGATAAAAGATAATGAAATAAGTGATGGAAAAGACATTCTCAATAAAACTGATATATATAAACCTTTACAGAAATTTGATAACCCAACATTACATACAATTGTAAGATGTGATTTAAACCAGCAAGATGTAAAGTGCAACGCTAAAGCAATCCTTGGTCCTTATTCAAGAAATTTTTATGTTTCTGAAAATGCCGTATATTTATGGATTTCTAATTTTGAAGTATGGGGTTATGATGAAGATGAACAAGAAGATAATTCTGCATATGTATATATGTTTTTATTAGAAGATTTATCAGCTAGAGCTTTAATAGCAAACGGAACACCAATTGACCAGTTTTCATTTAAAGAAGAAAATGATTACCTAAATGTCCTTGTTCGAGAATATAGCGAAGGTGATGTTATGTGGAGCCCAGAATATACATATGGAAATTTAGCTCTATTTCGAACAGAAATATCAAATTTCTCTAATGAGCCAAAAGAAATATCTAAAGATGATTTCACTATTCTTCCTTATATAGATAGCTACTCTCTGCAGAATAGATTTGTAGGCGATTATTTACTTTATGGTGCTGGAAGCGATTATTGGTATGGAGAAAATGACGAAAACAAAAATGATTATATTTTGTACATAAAAAAATATAAAACAGAAACTGACCCAATAAAAATCTCATTAACACATTCCATAGAAAGAATAGACATACTTGATACAGATGCAGTTGCAATTGGTTCAGACGGTGATAATTTAGTTTTTAGTTCTATAATATTATCAGAAAATCCTAAATACAGTCATTCTTTTACTGTAGAAAATGCAATGCAGGGAGAAGTACGGAGTCATGGTTTCTTTTATAAAGAAATAGATAATAATAATGGTATATTAGGTTTACCAATAAGAATAGAAGGTGATTACTACGAACATTTAATAAATGAATCTGCTGAAGTTATATTTTTAAATGTAAATAATGAAAAAGAATTTCTAAAATTAGGAACTCTTATAAGTTCACCTGATATTAGATCAGAAGATGATTGCAGTGTTTCTTGTGTAGACTGGTATGGTAATTCTAGACCAATATTTTATAATGAAAGAATATTTGCACTTCTTGGGAATGAACTAATAGAAGGTGAATTATCGGATAATAAAATAACTGAATTAAATAGAATTAGTTTTTAATAGAATATCGTTATATTAATAGCAATGTTGTATATACTAACCTCTTTAAATATACCCACTTAGTAAACTCAACTTTACTAGATTATTTAAAGCTAATCCAATTATAATGTACTCGCATATCAATGTATAATTATGACAGAATTCTCTACATCTGGTATTGCAGTCAGATTACCAGGTTTTTCAACAATAGAAGATTGGTCTAGAATAAAAGAGACAATCAAAACTGAATTGTTTTGCTGGGTACATGCTTATAAAATGACAGAAGAGCATTGCAACCAGCAGATTGCTTTAGGAGGTGAACTGAATTTACCTGTTATATTTGATATAGGTTCATTACCAAGAGTTAGAGAAGGTCTAGAAAACTCACTTTTTGGATCGCTTCCAAATGGGGATGTAGCAGTAAAAGTTATAATAGGTCAAAATGTAATTTTAGCTCCGTTATCAATAACACAAGAAGAATCAAACTACTTAAGTAATACTTATGATGCTATTGTGATAAGAACCACTCAAGTTCCTGTATTTCTAGAAAATTAACAAATGAGACCACCAAAGAGAATATGTTTTGGAGATAGAGATATAGAAGGTGAATGCGATTTAATAACGTATAAAAGTAGTAATTACATAATTGTTAAAGTCGATCAAATAAGATCAAAAGGACATATTTATGCAAATCATAAAGTAACAAGCTTAACTGATCCATTCACAGAGCTTCCTACACCTACACAACTCGATTTTGAAATGCTAAATTCTATTCCCATAGAAAATAGACAATTTGTTACATATGTAGCTTTATCTTTTGCTACTTCAAGGGGAATTCAATTGTTAAAGCAATTTTTGAATACAAACGGATATCAGCATACGAAAATAATTGCAAAAATTGAATCTGAAAGAGGAGTAAATGAAGTAGAATCAATAGCTGATCAAACACCAGAAATAATGCTTGCATTAGGTGACTTATCTACGGTTTGTGAAAGATTAGGATTTAACTTATATGAAGTAGCTTTTAATACTATTCAAAGATTAGCAACATTTAATGTAAATATATATGCGGCTGGAGGATTAGCAGATTCATTTATTGACTCACCTTCAAATAGGTTATCAACACAAGAAAAATTGACTTTGTTAGCTTTAAGATATCTTGGTGTTAAGGTATTTGGATTAACAAGAGAAACTTTTACTACTTATTATGAAAAATCACTAGAAGATACTTTAAAAAGAATTAAACGTTTTGAAATATATCTAATGTTTGCTAGTAGAGTATTAAAAAAATATTTAAGTATATAATTTAATCCCTTTATAAATTAAAATAATAAATATAAATTGAAATTGTTAATTGTAAATATTATAATAATTTATGCAGATAGAGCATCATGTACAATTATCAATCTTAAAACAATTATTATTCAATCCAAAAGCTCGTTTTAGAGATTTAAACAAAACTGATTTAACTAATGATCATTTCACTTTTCACTTAAAAAGACTTGTAGAATTAGACTTAATATCGAAATTTGATAATATATACTCATTAACACCTCAAGGATTAGAACTCGCAGGAAGATTAGATATTAAAAGCATGAAAGTAATTAATCCACCCAAAGTAGGTGTATGCCTTTTAATATATAGATATAGAAATGATAAATTAGAAATACTTCTTGAGGAGAGACTAAAAGATCCTTCAAAGGGTAAAATAGGATCTCATACAGAAAAAGTTAGATTCGGTGAATCCTTATACGAAACTACAAAAAGATGTTTAAAAAATGAAACAGGTTTAGAGGGGAATTTTAAATATTGTGGTGTTATAAGAATTATCAGAATTAAGAACAAGTACCCATTTCTTGATGTCCTATTAAATTACTTTAAAGTAGAAAATCCTAAAGGTAAATTATTAAAGAAAACTGAAGCATCAAAAAACACTTGGATAGAATATAAACAAGCCTTAAAAATACAAAAAACATTTGAAAATTATCAAGAAGATCTTAAAAAAATTCTTTCAGATAAATTATTTCTAGAAGAACGAATTATAAACTTATAAATATATTGATATATCTGTATAACTTCTTCAAAATAACTTATTCCTATTTAGTAAAGTGCTATTAACTAGATTTCCTTAAATTATATAATATAATTAATTACAATTATATATTTTGTTCAGGTTGCATACATCTTACGAATTTAAGGTGCCAAATTTTAACTTGTTAAACATCTCAATCGGTGTCAATAATCCTAAACTTTCATGTGGTCTTATCTCATTGTAAATCTGTACGTAATTA
>Ga0315294_10000268_pt1 | contig 56169 bp, 49 predicted proteins | sample YL17G13_40_MG_FD_203626 | JGI IMG/M metagenome (GOLD analysis project Ga0315294, IMG submission 203626) | Sediment microbial communities from Yellowstone Lake, YNP, Wyoming, USA - YL17G13_40 | ecosystem: Environmental > Aquatic > Freshwater > Lake > Sediment | place: USA: Wyoming | collected... | reverse complement strand
CTGGTTCGTCGGTCGGCAGGGCTACTGGAGCGACCCCATTGGCTACCTTCTTCTGCGAGCGCGATGGTACGACGCCAGAGATGGGCTGTTGCTCACCCGCGAGCCGCTGATGGACACCGGCTTGCTGAACGCGCTCGCACCCCGGACGACCCGGTCTCACCCCTATTCGGACTTTGGTATTCCGAGAGACACGTGGGAGAGGCCTCCCCATCCCTACTCCTATGTCGGCAACAGGCCGACCTTTCTTGTTGATCCTTCCGGAATGATTGCACTGGGCGCATGCCCCGGGGCATGCCATGCTAGGCTTGTCCGCGCGCTGCTTGATTTGCGCCGCGCGCGCCTGCGGCCCGACTGCGCAAAGGCCCTGAAACTGCTGTGTGGGGGCAGTGAGTGGCTGGAAACTGCCGCTCCGCCTCCCATCTTGGCATGCACACCCTGCGCTGACCCCAAGTGGGGGGGATTTTACCGGTGGGGCGGCGATACCATATACGTCTGCATTTCCCATTGTACTACTGCCTCACTCTCGGAGGTCGCGAAGACCATAGTGCACGAGCTCGCTCATTGGTGCATCGAACATGTTCTCAGCCTTCCGTGCGTGAATGACCCCAAGGATAGAGGAGAAGGGTATTGGGTCGAAAAGCACTGTTGCCCTTAGTGACGCTGGGGGTCCTGACGGCGGCGCTTGCCTTCGGGCTGCTTTTCGCACGCCGGCCAGCGGCGGTGACGCCTGCGCAGCCGCCCGAGAGTTGCATTGTCCACGTTCAGTACCGGGATGCGCACTGGGGGCCCGGGGGGTCCTGGGACGTATGGCTGATAAAGGACAGCAGGCGAATCAGATGCGAGGTGCACTGGTGGACAAAGGCGGTCAAACACCCGGTCGGAGACGACCCGTTTGACCCGGCAGGGAAATGGCTGGGCGAGCGAGTGGTCAAGTATGCGGTCAGCCCCAAGAGGTTTGCGCAGCTATGGCAAGTGCTGGCCCGGAACGAGGCGCTATCGCTACCTGATGCTACTAACTTGCCCCGGGGCATGTGTATCTTAGCGTCCCAGTACCGTCTCGACATCGCCCTGTGGTCCAAGGGCAAGCTAGTGCGGCATACGGTAACGGTGTTGTTCGCGTCTGATAGGGCACGCGGCGACAAGCGATATGGAGCCTTGCTGCAGGCGCTGGAAAGTTTTGCCAGTCCGGCCCCCGGTAGAAAGCTGTATCAATGAGAACTACCTGACCCGGGTGGAGCTGCCAGGGGGGGTGGTGAACACGTTTACCCTGGATGGGGAGGGCAAGCGGCGGCGGCTGGAGGATTCGACGGGGCTGCGCAACCTGCTCTGGGACCTGGAGAATATCCTGGTGGAGACGGACAGCGGCCAGGCCACGGTGGCCCGCTACACGTTGGCTCCCCAGCTCTACGGGGAGCTGGTATCCCAACGCCGGGCTGGGGCCACCGCCTTCCACCATTTCGATGCCGTCGGGTCAACGAACGCACTGACTGCTGCAGACGCTTCGATCGCTGCCCAATACCTCTACACCGCTTTCGGGCAGCAGACACTCCTTTCGGGTACGAGCGCCAATCGACTGACTTGGGTAGGCAGAATAGGCTATTACCGGCAGGATGGCGACCGGTATTGGGTGAGAAACACGATTGTCAACCCGCAACTTGGGACTCGCCTGAACCGTGACGCCATGGCGCGAGCCAACGCATATATGTGGTGCGGTAGCAACCCACTGAGATACTCAGACCCGTCGGGCCTTGACGCCCAAGCGAGCTGTCCACTGGGCCCGCCAGAGCCAGGGCCTCAGAAGCCGGTAACGCTGCCGAGCCGGCCTGATGTGGCGCAGCAGTGCCATGACGCCTGCTACAAGTACAAGACCACACAGCACAACCCAATCGGATATGCGATCTGCTATGGAGCCTGCCTGCAGCAGAACGTGCCGCCCACGGCTAGGCTCTGCCTCGCTGAATGCGGCAAGAAATACCTGATCGACACCCCGGATTGGTGGGCATGCGTCGCTCTATGCATGGCCTATCAGACACCGACTCCAAGCGTTCAGATCGGTGACTGTAAACTGGAGTTGAACGTACCTGGGAGAACATGCACGCTGAGTTGCAGGAACTGCGAGCTTGTGTGCGACATCGCGAGTCACAAGCTGACGGCCGTATGGACCATACATGTCCGCCGGGTTACCTTGACGCTGACAGGGGATACTCAGGGCAGGGTGGAAGCGAAGTGCCAGTGGCCGATGTCGCTTCATCTGTAACGCCGAAGGAGAGTTAGCCAAGGTGAGAGGACCGGGTTTCTGGCGACAGCGTCTCGCACGGCTGTGTCTTGTGCTCTTCGCGAGCGCTATGTGCGTACTATGCTGTGAGGCGGCAGCTGACCTAGAGGAACTCAAGGCCGGCAGGTTCAGCGTCACCTACCCGTCCGGTCTGCAGCCCCAGGCAGTGACAGCGCTCCGAGTCGCCCAGCGGACCCTCGGCACCAAGCTTGCCGGCTATACGGAGTTGCAGCAAGCGCTAGAAGATAGGGGGAAGACCGCGCGTCGCATAGCCAACCTGCTTGGGCGGCCGGACTTGGCGTCTGATCTCCAGGACCGGCTATCGGTAGCGCCAAGTATGCAGACCGTGCTCCTGGCAATGGTCACCCACCTGCGCCTGCTCCGGCTTTCCGACTTCCCCTCGGGAGGCACGATCGAGGAAGGGCGCATGCGGATCACCGTAGATCGGGAGAAGGATACGCTCTCGGTGGAAGTGAGCGGTGCGGGCCACGGAGACCCGGCTCCGGGTAGCGTATTCCTTCCTCTCGTGTACGATGCCAATGGGCGGCTTATCGGTACCGACAAAGGAGAAGACCTCGCCGGCACCTTGTCCGCCTACGCCCAGAGCAGCGAGCTTTGGCTCTTGCCGCTCATGCTTATACACGAGGCCGCCGAGAGCGCGCTTGTCAGCGAGTTGGAACTGCATCACCCCTTCGCCCGATGGTTCAACGAGGGGGTGGCGCAGTGGGTGGTCCTGCAACTCGCGCGGGAGAGGGCTCCCAACTCGTACGGGGCCTACTCGAAGGCCTTCTTGCCCAGGTCTGGACAGCAAGACCGCCGTAAGGCCAACCTGCTCTCCTGGCCGCAGGCCGACTATGCGGAGTTAGCGGGGGCTGGCAGCCCGGACCGTGATGCGCTGTCGACGGCCGTGTCTACAGAGCTGGTTTGCCGCCTGTTCCAGCGCCAGCCCACCGGCACCCTGGCACAGGTGCTCCGCAGGATAGCCGAGAATCGCAGGCGCGGGATCGTCCCCGACTCGCGCGGCGTCTGCCGGGCGATCCAGCAGGTGACACGCCAGGATGCCTGGCGGATGCTCCTGGAATACGTTCCGGCGCAAGTGAGCGACGGCCTGCAGCATGGGCGACGGGACCAATTGGTTCGCTCGCTCATGCAAGCTCCGGTCGCTGCCAATATGCAACCATCTGCTGCCGCCGTCACGGTCCGTCGGCTCCTGGAGATGGAGCCCGGCAGCGTGGCCGCCCGGCTCACCAGAGCAAGCGTCCTATACCGCCTGGGGCTGTCTGCGGACGCTGCCGAGAACGAGATCAAGCTGGCTGCTCTACTGGCAAAGTGGCTATCCGCCGCACCAAAGCCGCTGCTGTATGGGCGGGAAGACGATGACAGCCGGTATGTGCTGGGCCGCTTTCACCAGTTGTTGGGTAGGCCCGACCTGGCCCGCCGGTATCTCGCCGGGATCCCCGAATCCAGTCGCCGCTATCCCGATGCTCGTGCTGCCCTGCGGGCAGTCGGCGCTGGCCAGTCAGGCGCAGCGGCGTCGGATTCGCGGGTGCTGGTGGGCGCCGGGCTGCTGTCGAAGCACGCCCTTGTTGATGAGCCGCGGCTCGGGGTCGTCACCGACGTGAGAGTAGCGGCTACTGCCGAGCACCAAGATCGTGCCATTGTAGTTGCAGGGACCGACGGTGCACTCTACCTGGATCGTAAGGCCGCCGTAACGTCCTTTATACGATTCGCTGTCTCGTGCGGGCGCGCCAGCATTGTTCAAGCGGGCGGCAACTACCTGTTCGCTGACCGTTGCGACTTGCTTCAGACTAGCGCCTTCCTGCTTGGCGCTGATGGCAAGCTCATGTGGGGAAGTGGCTCGCCTGGCGGTGTGGATGACATGGCGGCCGGAGACGTGGACGGGGACGGTAGGCCCGACTTCGTCTTGGGTCTCAACGGTTATGGTGGGCTGCGTCTGCTTGACGAGAACGGGAAGCAGCAGTGGCAACAGCCTGATGCCAATGTCTGGCACGTCGAGGTCCTTGCCCCCGGCAGCGGAGACGCTCGCATCGTCCACAGCAACGCTACCGGCCGGATGATAGTGCGGGATGGTGGAGGAACTGTCATCAACACGCGAACACTCCCCATCTACCTTACCGGCTTTTGCTTGTGCAGGTGGGGAGCCGTAGGAGCCGAGGAGCGGGTGCTGGCGGCGGAGGACGCGGGGGTCTGGCTCTGCAGTGTGCAAGGCGGGCTGGACCGCAAGCTGAGCGCGCCTGGCGTCGGCCAGTTTGGGGTGCCCTCGGCAGTCCCCGTGAGGTTGCAGGCCGGGGGGCCCGAGTGCCTGGCTGTTGCAGTAGGCTCCCCAGACGGGACCGGGGGATCGGGGCTCTATCTGTATGACAAGGATGGACAGCTGATCTATCACGAGACGCTGTCCGAGCCATGCCTCGCCGTTGCCCGTTTTCCGCTGGGGCAGACAGGCCCGGATGCGCTCCTCGTGGGAGGCCAGGGCTGCGTCTGGCAGTATGAACTGGCGGGAGCCCGGCCACCACGCGCCAATTGATCGCATGCGGGGAAACCTGGGGACAGTCACCTAGTTTCGTGAGCAACCACTTGGCGCTATACTGCCGTCATGCCACGACTTGCGCGGGTGGCGGCGCCGGGGGTGCCGCACCATGTGACCCAGCGGGGGAACAACCGCCAGGACGTCTTCTTCACCGATGACGACCGGCAGGCGTACCTGGCGCTGCTCGGCCAGCACGCCGAGCGGTATGGCCTGAGCGTGTGGGGACCATGGGGTTGGTCGTGCAATCGGCGGCGGATCGAGGACTCGGCGGGCTTGCGCAACTTGCTCTGGGACCTGGAGAATATCCTGGTGGAGACGGACAGCGGCCAGGCCACGGTAGCCCGCTACACGCTGGCTCCCCAGCTCTACGGGGAGCTGGTCTCCCAGCGCCGGGCCGGCGCCACCTCCTTCCACCATTTCGACGCCCTGGGCTCGACCAGCTACCTCACCGACGCTTCCCAGAACCCGCTGGCAGCCTACCTGTACCGCGCCTTCGGCCAGCAAACCATCCTCTCCGGCTCCTCCGCCAACCCATTCACGTGGGTGGGGAGAATCGGGTACTACCGGCAACCTGATTGCCAGGATTACTGGGTGAGGGCGCGGGTGCTGGATCCAGAGGCAGGGCGATGGTTTTCCAGGGAGGCCGTTGCCATGCGCATACTGGCGGCGTTTGCGGGCAACTGGGTTTCCGCGCATCCCTACAGCTACGCCGGGAACAATCCCACTAACATGATCGACCCTTCGGGGCTTTGGTGCGCGCATTTTCCTCGGCATCGCTGCATGGGCACCACCTGTCACGGCGACCCCTACTGCCTGCCGATGAAACCACCCAAGCGTCCACCACCAACGCCGCAGTGCTGCCCAAGAAACCCGCAGGTACCCGATAGAGCTCTTGTTGGGTGGGACTCGTGAATCGGGAAGTCGTAACCCTGATGAAGAACGCGGAATCAGCGGGCGACTGGGACAGATACGACAAGTTGGAAGATCTGCACAATCAACTCACGATGGTCTATTATCGTCACGTAAAGTAGAGCGATGCAATGACCGAACCCAGAGAGGGTGTCGGCTCTAAGAGCAAGAGGTTTCCCCATCTGGTGACTGCCGCCGGAGTGTTGGGCCTTGTCCTCTGTGTGGCGGTTGTCGTATGGCAACTGCGCTTTACCGACGAAAACGAATACTTTAGACAGAGGGTTGATCAAGCCAACGCTTTAGCCGAGCAAGGCGATTTTAAAGGGGCGGTGGGAGTGCTCGAGGAGATCGTGCACCAGCGCCCAAAGAGCAAGAGCGCAGCTGAGGCTTTGCTTCGCATTGGCGGAATGTGGGAAGCAGCACATGACAATGAGAAAGCAGAGGCTGCCTACAAGCGGTTGCTTATAGAGTCTCCGGATTCGCATTGGCGCCTGACCGCGAAAATCAGTCTATCCGCTCTCCGGAACTCCAGAAGCAGGAAGCACCTCCTAAGCCGCGATCCGATAGTCGTGGAGTTTGCGTCAGCCGCACTTTTGCATAGGCGCGGCGCCCATATTCCCGCTGCTCAGCGGTACGAGGATATCGCTCGTATCAGCCCGAAACACGAACTGGCTCCATTTGCCTTGCTGGAGGCGGGCGATTGCTACTTTCTCGCCGGTCGGGCCGTAGATGCCCAGTCGCGCTGGCGAGAAGTCATCAGACGTTATCCAGATTCATCCTGGAAATTCGACGCGGAGTTCGCTCTGCGTGCTATCAGAACCCCGGGATTACGCGAGTCTCTGCGAAGGATCCTTGCAGGAGGGTGAGCACTCGGTCTGAAAGCCCGGGCGCGTCTGATAGAAGAGTCGAGTGCCTGCGTTCAGGCCTTGCCGCGTGAGGGCGCGAATACGAGATCCAGAGGCAGGGCGGCGGCTGGCCAGCGGGATGGATAGTCTGCGGCTCGGGTAAATCCGTACTGCTACGCTTGGGATGACCCCACGGGGACGAGGGTGGAAGCATAGACCCGCTCAATCAGAACACGGGTGACGAGCGTTAGGGGGAGGGGGAGGGAATGGAGGTGCGTTTAGCAAGGGCGGTGGCGTTCGCTCTGGTGTTGGCTGGGGTTGCCTCCTACGGCTTGGCAAGTCCCGCTGCAATCCCCTCGGGTTGGCAGGTGCCGGGGGTCGTCTGCTGGCTGGAAGCGGGGTGTCCTAACGCCTTCTTCTTTGCGACTGGCTCGAAGGGCGAAGGCTATATCCTGTATCGGTGTGGAGCTACGCGGGCACCAGTTGCCATGCAGCGCTCTGACGACCTCTTACTCACCTTGGCCGTCTCCCCTGATAGCCGCCAACTGCTGGTAACGGTAAGCACCAGGGATCAAGTGACCGGCTCCCGGAGGAGGGAGACCCGGTGGTATGAGGCCGGGGGTTCCAGCCTGCGCTTGAAGCGCCAGTATGCAAACAAGGTCGTCCTGACGGGGTTCTGGTCATGGTGCGCGGTGTGGGATGCTGCCGGGAAGCACTGGCTGGCAAGGACCTACCCGCAGGAGGGCCTGTACTACGAGATCGAAGGCGGCCCCCGCCCGGCGAGACTGGTCGGGGCTGCCGACGCGCGTCGTCTTGACCGAGTCTGGATGGCTGAGAGCGGTGATGCGGCCTACGGGCTGCTCAGCAACGGAACCGTACTTCGGATCACGGCAGGGGGCGCGCGGGTGGTGGCTCGGTCCGCGGCCCTGACCGGCTTGGGAGAGAGGTGCTGGTTCGCTGCCCAGGGAGAGGTGCTGTTTGCGCTTACCAGAGCATCACTTATCAGGGTGAACGTCGTCCGCCACAGCGTGGAATGCAAGCCCGTCCCTTATGCGATGACCGCAGCTGGCGGCGTCGGCATGCGCGTAGTTGACTCAAACCGGGTGGTCGTGGGCATCATCCAGGAGAGCCCGGAGCAGTCGCGTTTCTACCTGCTCGATTACAGGAAAGCGGGAGCGAGGCTGGTGGTGACGCTCGACACCCGGGCCATCCCTTTTGCCGCCAGCCGAGACCGGCTGTGGGTAACCCGATACGACAGCAGGACCGGCACAAGCTGGGTTAGCAGTTACCCATTGTAATATCGTCAGGGCACGGAGGGGGAGCAGCATCTCCGGGGCATGGTGACCGGTTGCGCCTGGTTTCGCTGGGCGGGGGTGGTGAAGACCTTCACCCTGGACGGTGATATACTGCCGTTGCCGGAGCACCTACACGAGCATTGGCACGCCAGAGTACAACCGATGCATGCGAGACTACAACTGGTGAAAAGATGGCTTGCGATCGCCGTCATGGCAGCCTGCGTTACTGTCGTAGTGGTCGTCATTACGGCCAAGCGAAGTAAGCCTTGTCAACGGCCGATCACTGCGACTGCCGCGTCAGTGCCCAGCAGACGGGGCAGCGCAGATGCCGTCCGCGCACTCCTGCCTGAATGGGAGGTGGTGAGGCAGGTGCTCATAGCGGACGTGAATGGGGACGGACGGACAGAGACCTTGGCATTCGTGCATGACTGGTTCCACGGCACCCTTCCTGACCTGGTACTCTATGTGCTGGTGCCAAAGGGCACTGAAGGCGGTTTGGCCATCGCCCGGAAGCTCACGTTGGGCAGCCTGCTAACGCTCAACGCCGAGGTACTTCCGGAAGTCAAAGACGCTTTGAGATTAGGGACGCCTCAGGTATCAATCCATACCTGCGGCGTTGATCACACCCGACTTATCGTGCTCACGCTGGGCGGAAGAGAATACTCGCCTCGCGTGCTCTACAATGAACCGGTGCATGGCTGCGCCGAGATCATTCCCTGGCGTGGGAAGCAGCCGGCGCGTATCATCGAGCACTGGGCAATTTGGAATCTATACGGCGGCGAGGTGCCTGCACAGCTTCGGGGGCATGTGCTCGCGCGTCGCACCTACGCATGGGAGGCGAGGGCGAAGAGGTTCACATTCAAGACCACGGAACCTGACGTGGAGGCTGAACAACGGCTGAGCCCCGACGAACTCCGTAGGGTACCCGGTGCCAAGGTGCTTCTCAAGGGCAAGTAAACGTTCTCCCGCGCCGGGCGATATGCTGCCCACCTGCGCCACGTGCTTGAGACACTCGAATCTGGCAGCCGAGACCTGTAAGGAGGAGTGTGTCGTGGCATGCTATGGGCAAAGGAGACTCCGATGAGCAGGCAACTCTGGCTCGGTGCCGGTCTTGCGATCATGGTCACTGCCATAGTCACGGTGATCGCGCTGCTGGGAGGGGCATGCTCAGCAATGGCAGCGAACACTTCGGGTGCTATCTCGGGTGCGCCTCGGCTGGCGTTTCATCAAGGGCAGGAGCTGGGGTATCGAATTGTCTCGCACAGTGCGTTTCATGGCGCCACGAAATACGGAGCGGATATCCAGGGCCAGCTCATCCTGCGCGTGCTCCAGATTAGCAGCGACGGCACGGCGAAAATCGAGATGGTGGGCGAGGGTACGGGGCGGATAGTGAGTCCGCTTGTGAGAGGCGGCCAGCCGACTGACCTCGCACGCACGCCGTACCGCATCGCGGCTAAGGTGAAGCCGAATGGCTCTATCCTCGGTTTGGAGGATGCCGCAGGCAAGCCGACCTCGTTTCTCGCGCTGTCGACTTCATTCAATGCCGGGGCTTGTCTGGCACTGATCGCCGTGCCCACATATGCGCTCTTCGGACTGCAGCTACCCGAAGCGCTGCCACGGCTTGGCAGACAGTGGACCGGCTACCATCAAAGCGAGAAAACCCAATTCAGCGGGAGCAGGTTCGGGAGCACGCTGGAGTCCCTACGGCTGCGGCCGCTTGCCGTCACTTTCACCTTTGTCGGACCGAAGCAATACGAGGGGCGCGACTGCCTGGTATTCTCGGCCGGCCCCCATTCCCTGGGCCTGCTTGGCGAACCCCGCAAGTTCTACTTCGACCACCAAGGTGGACAGCTGGTAGGGGTTGAGGCGCACGTCAAGCAATTCGGGCCGCAAAAGGGCGATATCGATCTTACGGTTCGTTTAGTGGACAACAAGTAATAGCGGCAGACAAGGCGTATGGCCTGCTGCCGAGGCGTGCAGCAGCCGCAGCGTGCGATGACAGGCGGGTAGGCGTCTTCAGACCTCTCAGGCCGGCCCGTCGCTGATCGGCATGGCGCACCGCACGGGAAACCCTGAAGATCGGAGACAGGAGCAATGCCCGACTGGCTAGGCGAATTCACAACATGGCACATGCTGCTGATCGCGGTCTTCCTGGTGATCACCGTCGGGTGCGTTCGTGACCGCGACGCGTCAAGGCAGCCAAGCGCATGGCGGAAAGCATACTCTCCGGCGAAGCCGCGGGCACTCAGGAGGCGATGGATGAGTGCCTGCGGGCGTTGCGATGGGAGAAGACCCCTGAGACATCTGAGCTGGTGCGCCGGCTCACAGCTCTGCGCCGCGGCGAGACGAGTTGACGAGAGGACAAACGGGATGACGCTGATGGAATTTCAATCAACTAACGGCGCTGCGAGCATGCCAGGCCATGCGACCTAGGTGCACGAGCGCAAGCCATGCCAGGATTATCAGGCACGGCCAAGGACGGCTGGGACGCCGACAGGGGCTCCTCGTCTTGCACATGGGTACGATCTGGAGGGGAGGAAGTCCCGGCTCTCGACACGGCCGGGGGGGAGGGGAAGCCGGTGGCGGTGATCGTGCGCAGTCTGGGCATAGGTTACCTGATCCTGCAGCTGGGGCTTTTCACTGTAACGTGTCTGCATTATCTCGGAGCCCCCGACTTGGCCGTGCCCGTAACGGCAGCGACCGCCTTGTTGATGGTGGGCCTTCCCGCCGCCGACACGGTGCGGACACAGCGCCTGTCCCCCTACTCGTTCGGGCTGATGGTTGGTCTGGCGGTCTGCGGTGATGCCGGCCTTCTGACGCTTGTGCGTATCGCGCCCAGTGTGCTGACGGTATTTGTGCTGCTCGCTCTAGTCTTGATTCCGGTGGGTTGGACGGCGGCTGTCCTCGTCTTTCTCCCCAGCACCTGGCGTGCCGGTAGGAAGGCAGTAGTAGTGCTGGTGGTCTTGCTTGCGTGCATCCTACCATTGCTCTGGGGAGTATGGGTGTGCCTGGTCGTACCCTTTGGCTCTAACATGTATGAGATATGGGCGGGCTGGCACATCTTCGGCGTCCCCCTCGTGCCTATTTCAGCTATCGCCAATTTCACTGTTGCGCGCCTGTACCATCGCCAAGCACAACGCTCCGCTCCCGACAGGCCGGAGCCTTGCCCGGGGTGAAGACACCGGAGAGGAAATGCCGTTGTGCCAGTGCCGAGGTAAGGAGGTGGCAGCAAGAGTGCATGGGGCGCAACATAGGATGCCACCAGGATCTGCGGTACGAAGATCGCGTGCTCAGCCGGCAGACGAGGAGAGGGCGATTTGATGCAAAGCAGACTGGACAGGCTACGCGGCTGGCGGGAGAGGGTACGGTCTCTGCCAGAAAGGGAGCGCAGCGTGCGCCTGGGATGGATATGGCTGGCAAGCGCGGTGCTGATGTGGGTGGGCGTATGCATTCCCAGGTTCTGGCTATTGGCTACCATCGCTACCTACCCTATGGTGTGGATCATGGGCGATTTGCGGTTCGCGCGTCTGGTAACAGCGTTAACGGGGGGCAAGCTGGGGGAGAGCCCGCGTACGCGCTGGGTGCTCTGGATTCCCCGGGTGGCGCTGATCCTGCTGACCGCCTTCTTCGCTGTCGTAGGCCTGGTTACAGTGTGGTTTGGGGACAGGTGAGCGTACCCGCGATGGCAGCCGCCAATATGCAGCGGGGGGGTTAGGGCACCGGCTGGTGTTTCTGTCGAGTGACAGGGGAGGCCCACAAAGACCCCTGCGCCCAGGGGTCAGCACCGGCATCTCCCCGGAGTTGTGTGGATGACGATGCGTGAACGCCTGCTGATAGGGTTGACGGTGGCGTTGATTTTCCTGCTCTGGCTGGGCTGGAAGATTGACGCCATCTTTTGGTCCGCATCGTTCGCATCTGGTGGCACCTACCCGGGAGTATTCGGCATCAGGGGGGCCCTGGCCAGGGTGTCGCCGGTAATCGCAGTTCTGCCCTGCACGTCGGTGACCTTACTACTGGCGGCTTTGGTAGGAGCGGTGGTGTCGCTGGTGCTGGCGTGCCGGTGGGTGAAGCGTAGCCTGAGTCGCCATTGAGCATGGCCAGCAATGGTCCCATTGGCACCGTGCACAGTGCCCGCCGTCAATACCTGATCCTGGCGACAGGCCCTGATAGCCGGCGAGTTTGTCCGAGTGGGGGGAAGGGAAGGGAAGCAGCATGCGTCTCAAGAGAAGGTTTTCCGTGGCCCGGTATAGACGCGGCCTGCCTCCACATTTGGGTTCCTGGCGTCCTGCCGAAGAAGTACTGGCAGGGGTAGACCGCCTCGATGGGTATTGGGAGTAGCATGCCGTGATGTGTGCGCTCTGGCCGCGCTCAAAGGCTGCGGGATCGAATCCGAATCCAGCCAAGGCGAAGAGGCCACCTGGGCTCGTGCTCCTCGTCGGTATCCTCATTGCCCTGCTTGTTGCTGTGTTCATCGTAGTCAGGCTGTGGCCACCCACGCGCGGCGTCTCTGCTAACCCTTTCGCCACGGAGCCATTCGACCAATCCAAATGGATTCGGGCAAAGTCAGGACCAGAGGTGAAGAATCCGCGAGGTCCAATGGCAGAAGACCTGCGCCGGCACTACCTGCAGAGGGGAATGTCAAAGAAGCAGGTGAGACAGCTACTGGGGCCTCCGAGCAATAGCGAGTACGAGGAAGCCAAAGGGAATGTGGATAGCTACTTCCTCGGGCACTGGGGCGACTGGAGCATCGATGGTGACTATCTCATCATCCGCTATCACAAGTCGGGGAGAGTCGCATCGACCGAGATCTACGAGCACTAGCCTGGATCGGCAGTTTGTTGCCGGTACTTCCTTTGCAGCTCCCCCGGCGTCCGGTCTAGTACCTCCGGCGAGATCAGCCCCGCCTTCTGCTCCTCCGCCGTTGCCAGTCGCTCCGACAGGTTGGCCACTGACACCACCGGCACTTCGAGCGCGGCGCTTTGGTATCCTGGTAGGCATGAAAGCGATCCTGAGCCTTCTCTGGCACCTCCTCAGCTCTTTTGGAATCCTCCTCCAGCTTCTCCGGTATGTGCTGCGATTCTGCTGGGCGCTGCTCCTGCCTCGGGCGAGTGCTGGCTTGCCGCTGGGCCAAGCGTAGCCTAACTCGCCGTTGAGCATGGCCAGCAACGTTCCCATTGGCACCGTGCACAGTGCCGCTCGCAATGGCGTCTCCCTTCCCAGCTGCTACGGCAAGCGGCGGCGGCTGGAGGAGTCGGCGGGGCTGCGCAACCTGCTCTGGGACCTGGAGAATATCCTGGTGGAGACGGACACCAACAACGCCACGGTAACCCGCTACACGCTGGCTCCCCAGCTCTACGGGGAGCTGGTATCCCAGAGCCGTTCCGGCGCCAGCACCGGCCGCCAGTCCCTTCTGGCCGTGCAGGAGGCGGGTGATCAGTGCCGAATCGGGGGGGAGATCGGGGGCGATACAGGGGTAAAGCGTGTCCTCACGAACAACCAGGACAAAGGCGGCGGTGAAATCGCGGTCGGTGGCGCCCCGGAGCGGCAGATGGAGCGCCATCGCCCTCTACAGCCTCACAGTGGTGCTCTCCCTGGTGGTGATGGTGTTCGTGCTGAGTCTGTGGGAGGCAGACCTGCGGGTGCCATTCGGATATCATGGGGATGCGCTGTGGACCGGCACCATCATCAAGGGGATGATTGACCACGGTTGGTACCTGGGCAATCCGCAGATTGGGCTGCCTGGCAGCGGCGGCATGTATGACTACCCGTTCTCGGATCTGCTTCACCTGGTCACCCTCAAGGGCATATCACTGGCCACCCATGATTACGCGCTCACCATGAACCTGTTCTACCTGTTGAGCTTTCCGCTCACTGCGGTTTCCGCCGTTTTTGTGCTGAGGTGGTTCGGTCTCTCGGCGCCGGCGGCGCTGGTGTCGGGGCTGCTGTTCACGTTTCTCCCCTACCACATTGGCCGAGGCAGGTACCACCTGCTGCTGGCGGCCTACTACACCATCCCGTGGGTGGTGATGGTGATGCTGTGGGTGTTTCGAGGGGAGGTGCAGTTCTGGAGGGCAGAGGGGGGGGCGGGGGCGGTGAGGAAGGCCTGGGCGGCGGTGGTGATCTGTGCGCTGGTGGCCGGATCGGGGATCTACTATGCCTTTTTCTCGGCCTTTTTTCTGGTAGTGGCCGGGCTGGCATCGGCCTGGCGGAGCCGCCGGGGCCGGGACCTGGTGACGGCCGGGGTGCTGGCCGCGATTATTGCCGCGGTGGTGCTGGTCAACATGCTGCCGACACTGTGGTTTCAGTTCTGGCAGGGGCCGAACCTGGCGGCAGCATATCGCAATCCGTATGACGAGCAATGGGGGCTGAAGATAGAGCAACTGCTGCTGCCCGTGGATGCCCACCGGCTGGGGTGGCTTGCTCAGAAGAAGGCCGAATACAATGCGGCCAGTCCGCTGGTGAATGAGAACCGGCTGGCGACGCTGGGGCTGGTGGGAGGTGTGGGCTTCCTGTACCTGGTGTGGCACCTGCTTTTTGGACGGCGGCGGGAATCGGTGCTGGATGGCTTGGCGGTGCTGAATGGTGCGGGGGTGCTGCTGGCCACCCTGGGGGGATTTGGCTCGCTGCTGATGATGGTGGCGGTGCCGCAGATCAGGTGCTACAACCGGATTTCGGTTTTCCTGGGCTTCTTCGCCTTCTTTGGGGTGGGGCTGCTATTGGACCAGGCGCGCCGCTGGGAGCGGGGCAGGGTGGCGGCGGCCATCTTCTGGGTGGCGGTGGTGGTGGTGCTGGGTGGGGGGCTGCTGGACGAGACCACGGGATACACTGCCGCTGCGTATGTAGATCATGCCACCCAGAAGGCGCTGGTGACCAACGACCGCGCCTTTTTCGGAAGAGTTGAGGCCTCGCTGCCGCCTCGCGCGATGGTCTTCCAGTTGCCCTATCAAGCCTTCCCGGAATCTCCCCCAGTGAACGGCATGTTCGGCTACAGCCACTTCCGAGGCTACCTCAACACCCGGGCTCTGCGGTGGAGCTACGGCGCGATGAAGGGGCGATTCGGGGACATGTGGCAGTTCGCGGTGGCGGGGCGGCCGGTGCCGGAGATGCTAAGAGCCCTTGCTCTGGCCGGCTTTGACGGCGTGTACATTGACCGCAAAGGCTATGCTGACGGGGGGAGGGGAATCGAGGGCGAGATCACGAAGGTGCTGGGGGTGTCGCCGCTGGTGAGTGGAGACGGTCAGATGGCGTGCTACCGAATGCGCGAGTTCAGGCAGCGGGTGGGCAAGCCGAGCCAGAGGCAGGCGCGATAGTACTTGCTGGCACAAGTTGGGGGAAGAGGAATTCCCTCACCCCGACCCTCTCCCAGGGGGAGAGGGAGCAGGTCGCGGGGGGAGAGGGAATAGGGGCGCGGGGAGAGGGGGTTGGGGCAGGAGGCGGGCGCATGCCATGCGCCCCTACGAGGGGACCCTCACCCTACGATCCGGAGCGGGTCTACCGCTCTCGGTTAGTTGACAGGAAACCATAGAATCTCTCCCCCAGGGAGAGGGGGCTGCAGCAGCCGGTCGCCGAGTGTAATGCGGACTTTCGCAACCTGGTACCAGCCCGAGGCCTGGGGTCGGTGGAGGGAGTCCCCGATGAGAGGGGCAGCGCTGGCAGAGGATAGAGGAGGATAGGGATGAAGGTGTGCATCCTGGCCGGGGGAGTGGGGACGCGGTTGGCGGAGGAGACGACCGTAAAGCCCAAGCCGATGGTCGAGATCGGCGGCAAGCCCATGCTCTGGCACATCATGAACATCTACGCTGCCTACGGCTACAACGAGTTCATCGTAGCCCTGGGCTACAAGGGCGAGGCGATCAAAGACTACTTCCTGGGTTTCTACTCCCTGAACAACGACCTCACCATTGATCTGCGGAGCGGCGAAACCAAGGTGCATCACGGAAAACAGCCGGACTGGGTGGTGCACCTGGTAGATACCGGCCAGCGCACGGAGACGGGAGGGCGCATCAAGCGACTGCAGCCCTGGGTGGGCAGCGAGTCCTTCATGGCGACCTACGGCGATGGGGTGGCCGATATTGACATTGCCCGGCTGGTGGCATTCCATCGCGCCCATGGCCGGCTGGCGACGGTAACAGCGGTGCGGCCTCCCTCCCGATTCGGCGGCCTTGCCTTCGAGGGTGACCAGGTGGTAGACTTCAGGGAGAAGCCGCAGACCGGGGAAGGCTGGATCAACGGGGGCTTTTTCGTCTTCGAACCAGGTGTCTTCGACTACGTCCGCGGCGACGAGATGCCTCTCGAGCGCGAGCCTATGGAGCGTCTCGCCGCTGACAGCCAGCTCATGTCGTACAAGCATGAAGGCTTCTGGCAGCCCATGGATACCTTGCGCGAGAAGAACCTGCTGGAGGCGCTCTGGGATTCGGGCAAGGCGCCGTGGAAGGTGTGGGAGGATGACCCCGGATGAGGGCGATAGGCCGCTGCGAGCCCGGCCTGCCGAGAGGGGGGGCCGTTTCCTTGCTCTGCGGGGCGGGTAGAGTGGTGGGTAAACCGGGTGACGGGACCTGCGGCGGCTTTGCCTGAAGGCTCTGCTGGCGTGGGCTGCGGCCCAAGGCAGACCGAGAGTGTGACCACATGGAAGACTTCTGGCGAGGCAGACGCGTATTCGTCACTGGTGCCACGGGACTGGTCGGGTCCTGGCTGACCAAGGCCCTGGTGGAGCGGCAGGCCTACGTGGTGGCGCTGGTGCGCGACTGGGACCCGCAGAGCGAGCTGATCCGAACCGGCACCATCCACCAGGTGCATGTGGTTAACGGCGTGCTGGAGGACTACGCGGCACTGGAGCGCGCCGTGAACGAGCACGAGACCGAGACTGTGTTCCATCTGGGGGCGCAGGCAATCGTAGGCACTGCCCTGCGCAGCCCCTTCCCCACCATGGAGGCCAACATCCGCGGTACCTACAACCTGCTCGAGGCTTGCCGGGTGCACGCGGACCTGGTGAAGCGGGTGGTGGTAGCCTCCAGCGATAAGGCCTATGGGGATACCGAGCTGCTGCCTTATACGGAGGACATGCCGCCCCTGGGCCGCCACCCCTACGATGTTTCCAAGGCTTGCGGGGACCTGATCGCCCGCGCCTATCACCAGACCTACGCCCTACCGATTGCGGTGACTCGCTGCGGCAACATCTACGGTGGCGGCGACCTGAACTGGAGCCGCATCGTGCCCGGCACCATCCGCAGTCTCTACCAGGGAGAGCGGCCTATCATCCGCAGCGACGGCAAGTTCGTGCGCGACTACCTATACGTGCAGGACGCGGTGCAGGGCTATCTGCGGACGGCGGAAGCCTTGGACCGCACCGCGGTGCAGGGCCAGGCCTTCAACTTCGCCCCCGACCAGCCGCGCACCGTGATCGAGATTGTTGAGACCCTCTGCCGGCTGATGGGCCGGGAGGATCTGCCGCCGGTGATCCTGGACCAGGTGAAAGCCGAGATTCGCGAGCAGTACCTATCAAGCGAGAAGGCCAGGACCGTGCTGAAGTGGTCACTGCGGTATGGCCTGGAAGAGGGTTTGCGAGAGACTATCGGTTGGTACCTCGCCTTCTTCACTGGGCGCGAGCAAAGCAGACGGCAGGCATCATGAGTGCTGAGGAGCTGCGCAAGCAGATTCTGGAGCTCACCCGCCGGTACCAGCGGCAGCAGTGGCCGACCAAGGATTTCCGGGCAGGCGAGGACCCGGTGCCGGTAAGCGGCAGAGTCTTCGATGAGGATGACCTGGCAACCCTGGTGGATGCCTCGCTCGACTTCTGGCTGACCGCCGGGCGATATGCGGCTGAGTTTGAGCGACGTTTCGCGGAGGTGGTGGGCGCCCGGTTCGCCCTGCTCACCAACTCAGGTTCCAGCGCCAACTTGCTCGCGCTGTCCGCTCTGACTGCACCCTCGCTCGGCGCGTCGCGACTTTGCGCAGGAGACGAGGTGATCACGGTGGCGGCGGGATTCCCAACCACGGTGAACCCGATCATCCAGAACCAGTTGCTGCCGGTCTTCGTGGACGTGACGGTTCCTGGCTACAACCTGGACGTAACCCAGCTCGAGCCGGCGCTCAGCGAGAGGACGCGGGCGATCATGGTTGCCCACACCCTGGGCAATCCTTTTGACGCCGGCGCGGTGGCGGCCTTTGCCAAGGCGCACAATCTCTGGTTGATAGAGGACTGCTGCGATGCCCTGGGAGCGACGGTGCAGGGCCAGTCAGTGGGCACATTCGGCGACCTGGCCACCTTCAGCTTCTATCCCGCGCACCACATCACCATGGGCGAGGGCGGCGCGGTGGTGACGGATGCGCCCCAACTGAAGAGGCTGGTGGAGTCATTCCGCGACTGGGGTCGGGACTGCTGGTGTGCGCCGGGGCATGACAACACCTGCACCCGCCGCTTTGATTGGAAGCTGGGCGATCTTCCCTATGGCTATGATCACAAGTACATCTACGCGCACATCGGCTACAACCTGAAGGCCACAGATATGCAGGCGGCGGTAGGGGTTTCCCAGCTGCGCAAGTTACCCGAGTTCATCGCTGCTCGCCGACGCAACTTCCAGTTCCTCACCGAGCGCCTCCGCGATCTGGAGGACTGCTTCATCTTGCCTGAGGCGACCCCGGACTCTGAGCCGAGCTGGTTCGGTTTCCCGATCGGCGTGCGCCCCGAGGCCCCGGTCACGCGCGATCAGCTCTTACGGCAGCTCAACGCCGCCCATGTGGGCACCCGGCTGCTCTTCGGCGGGAACCTGGTCCGGCAGCCGGCCTACCGGGACTTGCCCCACCGCACGGTCGGCGATCTGCCCAACTCGGACTTCGTGATGAACCAGGTGTTCTGGGTCGGCGTTTACCCGGGCTTGTCGGAGGAGATGCTGCAGTATGCCGCCGATGTGCTGCACACTTGCTGTGCGGGCGGTAGTGATGGATAACCCTCTGGCGGCCGATCTGGACCACGTGCTCGTCCACACCGAGGGGCTGTGGGAGGACCTGCGCGGTCGGCGCGTCTTCATCGCCGGTGGCACGGGCTTCTTCGGCTGCTGGCTGCTCGAGAGCTTCCTGTGGGCGAATGAGAAGCTCAGCCTGGGCGCCTCGGCCACCGTGCTGACCAGGAATCCGGATGCCTTCCGCGCCAAGGCCCCGCATCTCGCCACTCATCCTGCCCTCGCTCTGTACTGCGGGGATGTCACCGACTTCGTCTTCCCCGCTGGCGAGTACTCGCATGTGATCAACGCCGCGACGGAGGCGAGCGCTCAGCTCGCCCGCCATGATCCCCTGCTGATGTGGCGTACCATCGTAGCAGGCACGCAACGCACGCTGGAGTTCGCGGTGCGCTGCGGGGCAGCGCGTTATCTGCTCACCAGCTCTGGTGCCGTCTATGGCAAGCAGCCTGCCGAGCTGAGCCGCATCCCCGAGCATTACCTGGGAGGGCCGGATGCGACCGATGCGAGCTCTGCCTATGCCGAGGGCAAGCGGGCCGCGGAGACGTTGTGTGCCCTCTATGCGTCCGAGCATGGGATCGAGGCCACCATCGCGCGCTGCTTCGCCTTCGTCGGCCCGTATCTGCCACTGGATCGCCACTTTGCCGTGGGCAACTTCATCCGCGATGCGCTGGGAGGCGGGCCAATCCGCGTGAACGGTGACGGCTCGCCGTATCGCTCCTACCTGTACGCCGCGGACCTGGCGATCTGGCTGTGGACCATCCTGGTGCGGGGCGAGGGGGCGCGGCCGTACAACGTGGGCTCAGCCGACGCAGTGACCATCGCCGAGACGGCGGAGATGGTGGCGGCGGCGGTGCAGCCCCGGCTGGAGGTGGTGATTGCACGGCGGGCAGATCCGCGGCGCCCGCCGGAGCGTTATGTGCCGTCGGTGGAACGCGCCGCGGTGGAACTAAACCTCAATCAGGCAGTCGCTCTGCCTGATGCTGTTGGGAGGACAATCGCCTGGCATCAACGCCGCTTGCACCCTGTTCGGAAGGTCAACAGTCTCCCATGACCGTGAGCGCTGCTGGGTCCTGCAAGATCGGCAAGCTGCGCCTGGTGAGCGTGGTCACTCCTTGCTACAACGAGGAGGGTAACGTCGAGGAGGTGTACCGCCAGGTCAAGGAGGTGTTCTCCGGCCTCCCTGGCTATAGCTACGAGCACATCTTCATAGACAACGCCTCCACAGACAAGACGGTGCCGATACTCAGGGAGATGGCGGCGGCCGACAAGCGAGTCAAGGTGATCGTGAACGCGCGCAACTTCGGCCACATCCGTTCCCCCTACTACGGGATGCTGCAAGCGAAAGGCGATGCCGTGATCAGCATCGTGGCAGATCTCCAGGACCCGCCGGCGCTGATCAACGAGCTCATCCGCAAGTGGGAGGAAGGGTTCAAGGTCGTGCTCGGCATCAAGGAAAAGAGCGAGGAATCTCGTCTCTTCTTCTTCCTGCGCGGCCTGTACTACAAGGTGCTGCGGCGGCTCTCCGACGTGGAGCTGATCGAGCACTTCACCGGCTTTGGGCTGTACGACAAACAGGTGGTTGACATCCTGCGCAGCGTGCAAGACTCCTATCCCTACTTCCGCGGCCTGATCGCCGACATCGGCTTCGAGAGCGCGAAGATCAGATACCTGCAGCCAACGCGAAAACGCGGCCTCACCAAGAACAACTTTTATACCCTCTTTGACATGGCCATGCTGGGCCTGACGAGCTATACGAAAGTGCCGCTGCGTCTGGCAACCATCTTCGGCTTCAGTTGCTCTGCGCTGAGCCTGCTAATCGCGTTCGCCTACCTCGTCTACAAGCTGGTCTTCTGGCGGAGCTTCTCGGTAGGCGTGGCGCCGCTGGTGATCGGCCTGTTCTTCTTCGCGTCGGTGCAGCTCTTCTTCCTGGGCATCATTGGAGAGTACATTGGGTCAGTGCACACGCAAGTGCTGGGCCGGCCGCTGGTGGTGGAGAAGGAGCGGATCAACTTTTCGACTGACGAAGCTGCTGGCGGCAATCCGCCGGTCTCCCGGACGCAATGCGGCGGGGAGCAAGGCGGCACCCAGTGACTGCTCGCCCCGCGCCCGCTGACCCGGTCCGCCTGGCGCGTCGGATCCGCCGGCATGCCCTGCGCATGGTGCATGCGGCGCGGGCGAGCCACATCGGGAGCTGCCTATCCGCGGCCGACCTGATCGCTCATCTCTACGGGGGATGGCTGCGAGTGGATGCGGCCGCTCCTCACTGGGGGGACCGCGATCGGTTCATACTCTCCAAGGGCCACGCCGCCGCCATCCTCTACGCGGCCCTCGCCGAGGCCGGCTTCATCACTGAGCAAGCCCTTGCCACCTTTTCGCAGAATGGCAGCGACCTCGCGGGTCACGCCGCCTACGGGGTGCCCGGCGTCGAAGTCGCCACCGGTTCCCTGGGTCATGGCCTGGCCATTGGCTGCGGCATGGCCCTGGCGGGGAAGCGAGACAACGCTTGCTATCGGGTATGCGTGCTGCTGAGCGACGGCGAATGCGATGAAGGCTCCACTTGGGAGGCGGCGCTGTTTGCCCCTCACCACCGTTTGGACAACCTGGTGGCGATCGTGGACTACAACAAGCTGCAGGGGTTCGGGGCCATCAAGGAGGTGCTCAACCTCGACCCGTTGGGGGACAAGTGGGGTGCCTTTGGCTGGTCGGTAATGGAGATCAATGGTCACGACCACTCCCAGATTGAGGACGCCCTCTCCAGCCTTCCCTGCGACCTCGGGAAACCAGGCGTCATCATCGCGCACACGATCAAAGGCAAAGGCGTCAGTTTCATGGAAAACCAGCTGGCCTGGCACTACAAGTCGCCTAACGACGAACAGCTCGCGCAGGCCCTGGCCGAGTTGGGTGACGACTGATGAGAAACGCCTTCATCGAAGCGCTGTGCGAGCTGGCGGCCCGGGACGAGCGCATCTGGCTGCTCACGGGCGACCTGGGATTCTCGGTGCTCGAATGCTTTGCCGAGAGGTTCCCGAGTCGCTTCCTTAATGCCGGGGTCGCCGAGCAGGCCATGACAGGCGTTGCCACCGGACTCGCGATGTCTGGCAAGATTGTCTTCACTTACTCGATCGCGAATTTCCCTACCCTGCGGTGCTTGGAGCAGATCCGCAATGACGTTTGCTATCACAACGCCAATGTGAAGGTCGTCGCCGTCGGCGGGGGGCTGGCCTATGGCGCCCAGGGTTACACCCACCACGGCGTGGAGGACCTGGCCATCATGGGCGCTCTGCCGAACATGACGGTGATCGCGCCAGGTGATCCTGTAGAGACCCGCCTCGCAACCGAGGCCATCGCGGCTCACGTCGGCCCCTGCTACTTGCGTCTGGGGCGAGGTGGAGAGCGGGCCGTTCACACTGAGGTGCCTGCATTCAAGGTTGGGTGCGCGATCGTGCTGCGCGACGGCCGCGATCTCACGATGATCAGTACGGGGGGCATGCTGGGCGTCGCGGTCGAGGCCGGCGACCATCTTGCCGCCGAGGGGATCAGCGCCGCGGTGGTGAGCTGCCACACCATTAAGCCCATAGATCACGATGCCATACTCCGGATGGCCGGGAGCACCCGCCACGTCATCACCATCGAGGAGCACAGCACTACCGGCGGCCTGGGCAGCGCGGTGGCCGGGGTACTCGCCAGGGCCGGCCTCGCGGGCGTGGCCTTCTGCGCGATCGCGCTCCCCGAGAAGCCGCGCCTGATAGGCAGCCAGCAATACCTGTGCGAGCAAGCCGGCCTCACACCGGAGGCGGTGGCGTCGAGGGCCCGGGCACTCCTGGGCCGCGCATAGCATGAGGCGCGACTCCCCCGACTCGGGCACGTTGCATCCGGGGCGCGAGAGGGCAGAACCGAGAAAGACGCTGCTATTCCGCCTGAGAGTGCTGGTACTCTGGTCCTTCGTCATGCTGCTGGCAGCGGGCGCACTGTTCCTTGCGTTTCGGGGCGTGAACTGGAACGAGCTGCTCTCCAGCCTCCAGCGGGCCCGGCCACGCTACATTATCGCTGCCTGCAGCGTGCTCACGGTGTCTTATTGCGTGCGCGGCCTGCGCTGGCGGGTCCTGCTCAGCGCAGAGAAGCTGATCGCCCCCGGCACAGTCTTCTGGGCCTCCATGGTCGGCTATCTTGGCAACAATTACCTGCCGGCGCGCGCGGGCGAGATCATCCGCTCCGCGCTGCTCGGTCAGCGGGCGGGCATCAGCAAGAGCTTCGTGCTGGCGACTGCTATCACCGAAAGGGTGATGGACCTAATCGCGCTGGTACTGATTAGCCTGGTGGCGGCGGCCACGCTGGGAGGTCTGCCGGCCTGGCTCATTTCTGCCACCAAGGTGAGCGGGCTAATGGCAGTTGCCGTTTTCCTCTTGCTCTACGGGGCTTCGCGTTCAGGCGGTCTATATCTCAAGCTGCTAACCTGGGCTCCGGTGCCAGCAGGGCTGCGCTCCGGCCTGGTGAACGTCACCGGGCAGTTCCTGCTGGGCACCCGCGCCATCCTGCACCCCTCGCGGGCGCTGTCTTTTGCCGCCATGACGGTGGCCATCTGGCTGATGGATGCGTCTGCTGCCATCCTCGGCGCCAGGGCCTTGGCCCTGGTCCTCACCTTGCCCCAGGCGCTCGTGCTCCTCGCCGCCCTGGGGCTGGCGAGCGCTCTGCCCTCCACTCCGGGCGCCCTCGGCATCTACCAGCTGGTCGCCGTTACCATCCTCATGCCGGTAGGCTACAGCCGCGATGCAGCGCTGGCGTACATTCTCGTGCTGCAGGCATGCAGCTATGCCGTCGTGACCCTCTGGGGAGGGGTAGGGGTGTGGCGGTTGGCGGCAAGAGATGCCGGCGCAACCGGGCGCTAACCAGGCGCAGGAGGCCGCCATCCGGCCGCCGCCAGGCTACTTCGGGTCGCCCTGCATCACCCATTCCTCGTTGAATGTGGCGTATTTGATGGTTTGGCCCTGGGCCAGGTGGTGGCTGTAGGTGACGTGCAGCATACCGTCGCCAGCCTGGATGATTGAGGGGTAGGCGCCGCTGGTATCCTTCTCCAGGTGCCGGGTCCACCGCCAGGTGGCGCCCTCGTCGTCAGAGAGCGACACCGCCAGGTCCTGGCGGCCCTGCTCAGTGTCATTGTAAACCAGCGCCCAGCGGCCGTCGGCCAGTCGGATCACCTCCAGCCCGGAGCCGGGGTTGGGCAGCGGCGAGGCATGCACCGGGCTCCAGGTCATGCCCTCATCCCTGGATTCGCTGACCATGATGCGCTTCTGGTCAATGGCCGCTCGCATCATGGCCACCAGCGTGCCGTCACGCCTACGCACCACGCTGGGTTGGATGGCGCCAGGGGCGATCAGGCCACTGGTTTTCCAGCTCTGGCCCAAGTCATCGGTGATGGCCATAATGGATACCGAGAAGGTGTCGGTGTAGAGCGGCACGATCAGCCGCCCGGAGGGCAGCAGCGTCGGGTGGGCGCGGGTCATCCAGCCCAGGCGCTGGGCCAGCTTGTCGCCAGACTCCGCCCGCAGCCGGGCCAGGCCCTGCTCCACCACCTGCTTACCGTAGTGCTGGACCAGCTCTCGCTGCGCCTCTGCGTTATCGGCTATCGCCTGGGAGAGCTGGTCCTGAAAGCCCACCGGCGTGACGTGCAGGAGCTCCTGCCACGACCATACCGGCGGGCCCTGGCGCATCTGGTAATCGCTCGCAACGCGATACTGCATGACGGCAGTCTGCCACCGGTTGGCCAGCAAAGTGGGCCAGAGCAGCCACAGGCGCCGCTTTTGGTCAATGAACAGGCAGGGGTTGTCGTCGGGGTAACCCGGCGTGTCGGCCAGCAGGAAGCGGCTGCTCCAGCCCTGCGCACCCTTGAGCCGGCGGGCCCCGAAGATCTGGACGTCATCTCCCTTCTCCGGGCCCACGCCCCGGTACCAGCAGGCCAGCAGGTCACCATTGGGCAGCTCGACCACGCACGACGCGTGGTCATGCACGCGCTCGAGGGGGAAGATCAGCTCCGAGCGGTAAAACGGCTGGGCGCCCAGGGTGAAACCGCAGCCCAGGGCGAGGGCCATCAGGCCGAATACCAGCAGCGAGCGCAATATCATGGAGCCTCCCTTAGGTCGTGGGTGGGGCGGCAGCGAGCATGGCATCACCCCTGCTCGGCCAGCAGCATCTTCTGCATGCGCGCGGCGTCCCGCCGGGCGAAGGCCAGCGCGCCGAGCAGCATCAGCACGCCGCCCAGCACGTAAACGCCCGAGGCGGAGGCGATCGCCACACTGAGGTTGTAGCGAACCGCCAGGATGCCGATGATGACCGGCGCCGGGAACGCCCCCAGCCAGCCGGCCATGTTCATGAAGCCGGCGGCGGTGCCCCGCAGGCGGGGCGGGACGACGTCGAAGGCGGAGGCAAAGATGTTGGCGTCATACATGCCTTTGAGCAGGCCCCAGCCGATGAGGACGGCGATGAGCACGGGAATGGTGCGGGTCATGCCGGTGATGAACACGAAGGGCGCCCCGGCCAGCAGCGCCAAAGCCTGCACGATCATGCGGCCGCCCGGCGTGCGTCGGCGCAGCAGGTCGGCGAACCAGCCGCCCAGCGGCGCGCCCACCAGGGTGGCACTCTGTACGAACAGGGTGGCGGTAAGGCCTGCCATCGCCAGGTTGAGGTTGAACTTCTCGAAAAGGAACTTGGGCATCCACGATAGCAGAATGAGCGCCACGAAGTTCGCCAGCATGAACACCACCATCAGCATCAGCAGGCTGGGCGTGGCGAAGACCCAGCGCAGGAACTCCAGGCCCGGCCGGCCGTGCCCCAGGTACATCGCCACCACCAGCCCCAGCACGATGCCGGGAAGCGCCCCCAGCACCACGCCCAGCGGTATGCCGCCGATCTGAGCGGTAACGCCGGTCACCCGCCCCATGCCGAGCCCTGCCAGCGCCCCTGCCGCCAGGAAAGCGACGTAAACCACCATGGCCAGGATCAGCCGCACCGGGGAAGGGCGAGGGTGGGAGGACAGAGGGGGCGCCGCGGCTGGCACCATTTCGGCCTGGGGAGCGGAGGGCGTCTCCGCCAGCTCTGCCGCGCCGCGCTGGGGCTCGACCACAAACTTGGCCAGCAGCAGCCCCAGGAGGGCTCCCAAGGTGCCAAAGACAATGAATGACCAGCGCCAGCCATAGCGCTGGCCGATCAGCCCGGCGAAAAAGCCGCCGGCGATGGTGCCCATGTACACGCCGGTGTTGTGCAGGCCGAGAGCCCGGGAGCGGGTGCGCGTGCCGTGGTAGTCGCTGAGCAGCGAGGTGGTGGCCGGGAAATAGAAGGTCTCGCCGAGGCCCTCGCTGGCGCGGAAGAGCAGCAGGTGCCAGAACCTGGTGGAAATCGCGGTCAGGGCGCAGATGATGCTCCACGCGTAGAGCCCGAACAGGATCACGTTGCGACGGCGGAAGAGGTCGCCCACATTACCGGCGAATGGCGCCAGCAGGCCATACACCAACGCAAAGGAAGAGCCCAGCCAGCCCAGCTCGATAGGCGAGAGCTTCATCTCCTTCTCCAGCAGGGGGAAGAGCGAGAAGATCGCCTGCCGGTCGGCATAGTTGAAGAAGCACATCCACCAGAGCATGGCCACCAGGGCCCACTTGTAGCCAGGCCGCTGGTGCAGCGGGACGACGGCTTCAGGAGAGGAGCTGTTGGCGCTCATGAGGCAGAGGTTTTCGCCGGAGGGACGGACTTACCTGCGGGCGCCTGCCACTCCTTCGCGATTGCCCGCCCCCGCCGGAGTACAGGCGCTACGCCGGGCTGACTGCGGCCGACACTCACCCGGCTTAGCGGGCTTTCAGTCTCTCCAGTCGTGCCAGCGTCTCGCCTGCCAGCGCGGCTGGCGTGCCCGCCTGGCACCGGCCGACGATCACTACCAGGTACTCGCGCTGCCTGGCCGCCCACACTGGCTGCCCGCCGCGGTCCGTACCCACGAAGGGCTGACAGCGGGCCAGCTTGCCCCAGTCCGGCCCTGCCGGCCGGCCGTGGTAGGTCTCCCGCAGCCGCTGATGCAGCGAGCGGGCCGCCGCCTCCCCGCCCGCTCGCACCAGGGCCAGCGTGCAGGTGCCACCTGCGCCGGGGTACTCCCGGAGGGCGGCATTGGTCAGAAAGGAATGCCCAAGCACGTTGCGCGCCACGTATCGGGACGGCTTCGCCTGCGGCCGTGCCGGCAGCACCTTGATCCAGGCCGGCAGCTGGGAAGGGCCGGCGAGACGAGCGGCGATCGCCCGGGCCAGCGCCATCAGCCGCTCAGGCGGCACCCGATCTGTGCCGATGCTGCTGACGCGGGCGAAGTAGCGGGATTTCCAGAACAGCACCGACTCTGCGGCCACCAGCGCCCCGCCCGCGCCCACTGCCGCCGGTTTGCCGCTGCCAGCCGCCTGGCTATACACCCCGAAGGCGTTCAGCGGCTGGACCTGGTCGAATACCTCCGCCTCCACCTCCCCCTTACCGGCGCGGCAGCGGGCTGCCACCATGCCCTGGCCCGAGTAGGAGAGGAACAGGTCCGCCTCGCCGTCTATCACCTGATACATGGCCTTGGCCGGGTACGCGCGTATCGGCGTCACCTCGGCCAGGCCTACGGCTTGCAAAGCGCCGCGCAAGGCCGACTTTGCCGCCGGGAGGCCCGGAGCCGGCCTCCCGGCACCGCCTGCCGGGAGGTGGCCCGTCACGACCAGCAGGCCTGCCAGCACCACGGTCGCCTTTAATGTGCGCGAAACCATGCGCTCTTCCTCCTCCCGCCCCACACCTGCATTCCGCTCCCGGCCCACCCAGCCCTGCCGCGGCTGGCAGCCAGAAACCAACAGGGGTTTCCCAGACCACCCGGAAAATATCCTCATCCGCCCGAGGTGGGGGGTTACCAAGCTACCAGGGCGGAAAGGGAGAGCAGAGATGGCAAGACGAGCGGATCGGGACCACGAGAGTGGCAGGCGCCTGACCCGGCGCGGTTTCCTGGCCACCGCGGCGGGGGTGGCTGCCGCCGGCAGCCTGGGGGCAGCCGTGCCCTCCAGGCCACCTGCAGCAGCCGCCGTCCCGGCTCTGCCCAAGCGCACGTTGGGGCGCACCGGCCTGCGGCTCACCACCTTCAGCCTGGGTACCATCGGCCTGGAAACCGCGGTGATCAAAGCCGGGCTGGCGCGGGGCATCAACTTCGTCCACTGTGCATCCGGCTACAACACCCTGGATCGGGTGGCCGAGGCAATGGCCGGCCGCCGGGATAAGCCGTACCTGGGGCTGAAGTACGAGCGGCCGGGCCAGGTGGACTGGGATTACCTGAACCGCTGCCTGCAGCTGCTCAAGGTGGACCACGTGGACCTCCTCTTCTTCCCGCTCAACTCCCCCGAGGAGGCCCGGAATCGCACCCACCTTGACTTCTTCAACCAGGTCAAGCAGCAGAAAAAGGCCCGCTTCATCGGCATCACCAGCCACGGCAACGTTGCTCCTACCATGCGTGCCGCCGTGGAGGCGGGCTTCTGGGACGTGCTCATGCCCTCCTACATCGCCGAACCTGCCGCCCGGGCCGAGCTGCAGCCCGTCCTGGACCAGGCCGAGAAGAAGAAGCTGGGCGTGGTGGCCATGAAAACCATGACCGGGCTCAGCCCGGGCAGCCTGGCCCAGATGCAGACGGTGGTGAAGGAGGTGCTGGCAGACAGCAGCGTGACTGCCATGATCAAGGGCATGCTCAGCTTCGAGCAGCTCGACGCCTTCCTGGCCGTGGTGGGCAAGCGCCCTACCGCGGCAGAGAGCGAGGCACTGCGCCAGCACCTGGCGTGTCGGCAAGGGGAGGTGTGCATGATCTGCGGCCGCTGCCCCACTTGCCCCCAGGGAGTGAGCGTCTTCGAGGTGGTGCGTGCCTTCGACTACTACTACGCCCAGCAGGGCTTTCCCCAGGTGGCCCGCACCATGTATGCCGAGATCCCTCACCAGGAGCGCGGCAGCGCCTGTGATAACTGCGGCGAGTGTGACGCCAAGTGCCCCTACGGGGTGAGCATCGCCCGGCACGTCCAGGCCGCCCACCTCATGCTGGGGTAGGAGAGAGGGCACCGGCGAGGGGCAAGGATGCCGAGCGAGGTGGAGCTGCCAGGCACAGAGGAGGCTGCCATGCCGTTTCGCTATCAGACCAATCCGCGTGATCCCTGGCCCAAGCTGCTCATGTTCGGAGTGATGAAACCGGCCTACCTGCGCGACCACGCCAAGGAGTGGGCCAGCTATGGCTTCCGGGGCGTGCTTTTCCATATCGGGGACTGGTCACAGGACGTGTGGGCGGTGAACGGTGACCCCAGCAGCCTGGGAGGGCAGGATGCCTTCTTCCAGGAGGTCGAATCCTGCAACCGGGTGGGCGCCCCGTTGGGCATTGACAGCAACTTCATCACTCTGGCCTACTACCACCACTTGCCCGACTGGTTCGACGATACCGCCTGGCGGGCGAAAGCGGCCAAATACGAGCAGACCGCCCTGTTTGCTCGGGCCAGCGGCTGCCGCGGGGTGGCGGTGGACATGGAGTATGTGGCGGAGCAGTACGAGCTGGACTGGCAGGGCAACCAGGGCCACTCCGAGACCTCGCTGAGAGCGAAGGCTCGCCAGCGAGGCTGCTGGTTGGCCCAGGCCCTGCTGCGGGGGTTTCCCCGGATGGACCTGCTGGTCTTGCCGGAGGGGCCTATGTACTATGGCCCACTGTGCGGAGAGATGGTGGGGGGAATGGTGGACGCCCTGGCCGCCCGGGATGCGCCGGGGGGGCTGCACCTGCTGGCAGAGGCCAGCTACACGCAAACCAGCCTGCCCTGGCTGCTGACCCATCCCCTGCGAGTGCAGAACCTGGTCTGGCCCTACCTGTCGGCGGCCGCTCGCCGCTACTGGCGCCGGAAATGCACCGTAGCCCTGGGCCAGTGGCCCTTGAGTGCTGACCGCGAGCAGCGCGACCAGCAAGGCACCCTGGTGCGCTGGCCCAACGACAAGCAGCCCAACCTGTCGGTGGAGGAGTTCCGCCAGCAGACAGCAGCCTGCCGCATGGTGAGCAAGCGCTATCACTGGATCTACATGCATGGCGCCGCCTGGTGGAGCCTCTCCCCGGAAGAGGCGGCCCAGTATCCCGGCAGCGGAGACTCCGTGCCGCCGGTGGAGAACATATCCGATTACTGGCGCGTTTCCAGCGAAGGCCGGGTGTTCGACGACCAGGCGCTGGAGGCCGTGGCGGCAATGGCGGGAAGAGGCGAAACGGCCCGCCTAGGCCAGCTGTACGGCACCGTGCCCACCTGGTGGGTGATCGGTCCCTTTGACAACACCGAGGGCAAAGGTTTCCGCACCGCCTATCCGCCAGAGCGGCGCCTGGACCGGAGGGCGACCCATCGCGGGAAGTTCGGTCTGGTGAGGTGGCGCCAGGAGCATTCGGGGCCTGCCATCGGCGACGTCAACCTGCGCAGCATGGTATCCAGGCAGCCGTGGGTAGTGGCCTATGCGGCCTGTTACCTGGAGTGTGACCAGCCCCGGCGCTTGCAGATACGCCTGGGCAGCGATGACGACGTGGTGGTCTGGGTGGGCGCGCGGGAGGTGTGGCGGAAGGAGGGCGAGCGCGGCCTGACCCCTGATGAGGACACGGTTACCATTTCCCTTCCCGCTGGCATCACCCCGCTCCTGGTCAAGGTGTGCCAGCGCCAGGGGGCGTGGGGCTTCGCCCTGCGGCTTACCGATGAGGCAGGCCAGCCGGCGCGGGGGGTGGCGTTTGCGGAAAGACCTCCCCTGTGAGGCTACGATGGCACTGCGCGATGAACTAATCAAGCAAGGGGACTTCCTGTTCCGCCGGCGCACCTATGTACCCCTGGTCATTGTGCCCATGCTGCTGGAAGCGCTCCGGGAGGGGGGCGCGCTGGCGTCCGTGGCGAATGGCCGGGCCTTTCCCTACTGGAAGCTCATGTGTATCGCGGTTGCGCTCCTCGGACTGGCAATCCGGTCCCTCGTTGGCGGTCACGTTCCGGCTTTCACCTCCGGACGCAGCAACGAAGAGCAATTGGCGGCGAGCCTGAACACTACCGGCATGTATTCGATCGTGCGGCATCCGCTCTACCTGGGCAACTTCCTGTGCATGTTAGCCATCACGCTGGCTGTTCAGGTCTGGTGGTTTGTGGTCATCTGCTGCCTTGCGTTCTGGCTCTACTATGAGCGCGTGATCCTGGTTGAAGAGCAGTTCCTCGGCCAGCGGTTCGGGGAGGCATTCGAGCGGTGGGCAAGCACGACGCCGTGCTTCTTGCCACGGTTAACAGGGTGGCGACGGCCGCCACTGCCATTCTGCTGGAAGACGGCGCTGCGACGAGAGTTCAGCAGTTTCTTCCTGCTCGTGGCCTCGTTCGAGCTGGTCACGATCCTGGGCGACGGCCTTTCGACACACAAGTGGCTTCTTGACACGAGTACCAGGCTCGTTCTCCTGCTCAGTTTTCCCGCCTATGCGGTGCTGGCCGTGCTGAAGAAGAAAACCCGCGTGTTCTATGTCAAAGGCCGGTAGCTTTGCCCATAACGTGCACACCGGCACTCGCGGAGCCTATGCCTTCTCTGCCACGTGCGCCAGGCCCAAGCACGCCATGAGGCTGGCCAGCCCCATGATGGCGGCCAGCACGAATACCACGGGGAATGACCACAGCAGGGCCAGCCAGCCCCCCAGCAGGGGCGCCAGCAGGCCGGGCGCGCTCAGGGTGTTGCCCAGGCCGACGTAGAGCGGGCGCTCCTGTGCCGGCGCCAGCTCCAGCAGGTAGTTGGAGAAGCCCATCATGCCGCCGCTGGCTACCGCGCCCACCAGCAGAAAGACGGCCGCATAGACGTACTGGGCCGCAGCCGCCGGCCGGAGCGCCGGCACGGCCGCCACCAGCAGGGGCATGGTAAGGGCCAGCAGGGGAGGCGCGGCCCGGATGCTGGCAGTGCCCAGGACTACCCAGCGGGGGCCGTGCCGGTCGTTCACCCAGGCCCAGAACAGGCTGCCCAGCATGTTCCCCAGCGCGGTGGCCCAGATGAACACGGCAATCGCCGCCGCCGGCAAGCCCAGCGCCCGCATACCGTAGATGACGTAGAACGGCCAGGCCAGATTGGCGAGACCGCCCAGCCATGACACGGCCAGCAGCCGCCGGAGCGGGGAGCTGCCCCGCCACAGGCGCGGCGCCTGCCTCAGCACCGCCCGCAGCGGCTGCGCCTCCCCGGAGGCGACGGCGCCTGCCGGCTCGCGGATCAGCGTGAGGAAGAGAAAAGACAGCAAGAGCCCAGCACAGAGCCCGGCAAACAGCACCCCGTACTGGCGTGGGTAAGGCAAAGCCGGGTTGGCCAGCACCCGCTTTACCAGGTAGCCTGCGCCCAGGGCAGCCAGGCCGCTCAGGATACTCATGCTGCCGAAGAAGCGTCCCCGCAGCCGGGCCGGGATGGTCTTGCCGATGATGTCGTACCAGGCGGCGCCGATCAGGCCGTCGGTCAGGAAGAGGATGCCAAAACACCCCACCAGCACCGACAGCATGGCCGTCTTGCTGGGCGCCGGGTGCAGCAGCAGGAGCGCCGGGACCAGCAAGGTGGGGCTGCGCCCCAGTGCCGCGACGAAGAGCACGTAGGGCTTCTTGCGAGGGCGGTGTATCACCAGCGAAACGCCGATTAGCTGCAGCAGCGCCCAGCCCGCGCCCGGCAGGACGGCGAGGGCCGCGATGACGATGGTCGAGGCGGTGAGGGTGGTGGCGAAGACCGGCAGCACCGTGCCCGCGTCCACAAAGGCAAGCCCCACCATCCAAGAGGTGACATCGAGCACGATGATGGCGAAGTTCCAGGCCACGTGCCGGTACGGGACAGGCGCGCTCGGGTGGTCGGCAGTAACCTGCGGGGTTTTGCCTATCTCGGGCATGGTATGGTTACTTCGTGAGTGGGCGGTCCGGCCCCTGTAACGGGGCTTCCCCGCCCAGCCCTTGCCGGCACGGCAGCAGGTGAAAGGCGGCCTGGCTGCGAACCCTACCCTTATCATCTCCAAGCGAGGGACTGCCATGCTTGCCTCTGCCTTTGCCTTGCCTGACGCCACCTATGAGCAAGATGCGGTAGGCTTCTTTACCAGCGCCGATGGGCTGCCTGGCGGGCGGCTGGCGGACGTCGCCATTACCGCAGACGGCCGGGTCTGGGCGGGGAGCGAGCTGGGCCTGGCCTGCCTGGAGGGTGGCTGCTGGCAGCGGGTGGGCGCTGACCAGCCCCAATGTGTGCTTCACATCACCCGGCTGCTGGCGGTGGGTAACGCCCTGTGGGTGGGCACGAGCACAGGTGTCGCCCGGCTGGAGGGCGACGGTTGGACCCGCTGGTGGCACGATGCACCGGCCCCCACCCGCACCGTGCGCAACCTGGCTGCCGACCGACAGGGGGCGGTGTGGGCCCTGATCCACCGGGGCGATGCCTCGGAAAGTCGGCTCACCCCCTGGGACCTGTGGCGCTTTGACGGCGCCTGGGCGCCGGTGGAGCACCCGGAGCCCAACCTGCTTGCCTTCGCCCCCCATGCCCAGGGGGGGCTGCTGGCGGTCAATGCTGAGCAGTTGCTGCATATGGACGTGGGCAGGTTTGCCCCGCTGCCGCTGCCCAGCCTGCCCGAGCAGGCCCGGCTCACCTCGGTGGCAACATCCGGGAACCTGGTGGCCGTGGGCACCACCAGCGGCCTGGTGCTCATTGAAGGCGGGAAGGCCCAGCTCCTCACCGGCGCCGACGGCCTGCCGGTAGAGGCGATCACTGGGGTGGTCTTTGGCCCCGACGGCGCCCTGTGGGCGGCCGATGCCAGGGGCGTGTCTCGCTGGCGCCAGGGTGCCTGGCGCTACTACTCCGTGGGTCGCTGGCTGCCCAGTTCATGCGCCGGCATCGCCGCCGATGCGGCAGGCGGCCTGTGGGCGGTGGGGGAGGGGGCCTCGCATATCTGCTTCCAGCCGCTTACCCTGGCCGAAAAGGAGCGCCATTACGAGAACCTGATGGTGAGCCAGCACGACCGGCACCACTTTGTGGCGCCGCTCATCCTCTGCCACCCCGACCGCCCCGAGGAGGGCGGCATCAAGGTGGCCACCGACAACGACGGCCTGCGCACCGGCATCTACCTGGCTGCAGCCGCCATCCGCTATGCCCTCCTGGGCACCGAGGAGGCAAAGCGCCGGGCCCGGGAGACCTTTTCCGCGATGGAGCTGCTCGAATCCAAGACCGGCCTGCCCGGCTTCCCCGCCCGGGCGGTGGTCAAGAAGGGAGAGCAGGTGATGATGGGCTCGGGTGAATGGCACGAGTCACCCGACCCCGAGTGGCTGTGGAAAGGCGACACCTCCTCCGACGAGACCGCCGGCCACTATTTTGGGTACTACGCCCACTACCGCCACGGTCCGGACGAGGACAAGCCAGCCCTGCAGGCCCTGGTGAGCCGCATCACCGGCCGCATCCTGGAGGCGCCCTACTTCCTGCCTGACTACGATGGCAAGCCCACCCGCTGGGCGCGCTGGGAGCCGCCCTTCCTCTACTCGCCGGAGGGGGCCGACCAGACCCGGCTCAACTCCCTGGAGATCCTCTCCCACATGAAGGTGGCCCACTACATCACCGGCGAGGAGCGCTTCCACCAGGGCTACCGCGACCTGCTGGACAACCACCATTACCTGGACAACGTGCGAGGAGGGGTGTGCCTGGAGCTGGGGGGCGATCCCCAGTATGACGACCACCTGGCCTTCCTGACCTGGTACCCGCTGGTGATGCTGGAGGAGGATCCCGAGCCGAAGGCCGTCTACCTGGAGGCGGTGCGGGCGGACTGGGAGCGGTCGCGCCTGGAGTCCAACGTGCTGTTCAACTACATCTTCGGGGCCGCCGGGCAGGGCGATTTCGAAAGCCGGCAGTCCCTGCAGGCCCTGCGCGACATCCCCCTGGACCTCTCTGGCCGCAGCACCTTCAACCTGCACCGCGCCGACCTACGGCAGGTGCGGGGTCACGGCGGCCGGCTCTACTACCGCCCCCTGCCCTGGCACGAGCGACCGGGCTCGAACTGGGGCGGTAACTTCTATCACCTGGAGGCCCATGGCGACGGCCGCAGCGTCAACCATGGCAGCTTCTGGCTGGCCGCCTACTGGTTGGGCAGGCTGCACGGTTTCATGGTGGGGTAGGGGCCGGCCTGCGCAGCGGCTGTCCGCCGACGTTCGCGATCCAGCGTCGCGTCCAGGCCACGGTTTCCAGGCCCAGGTCGCAGATGCAGCTGGCCAGGAAGATCATGCCCTCGATGCGCCCCTCGTGCAGCCACCGCAGCCCGGTTTCACATTGGCGGATCACGCGCTCCAGCGGCATCGGCTGGCTGGCCCCGTAATCCCACAGGTAACATCCCAGCACCTTGGGCACCCCGGGCGCCAGGGCCTCGGCACGGGCGAAGTTGTCGGGCAGCCCATCCAGATCTTGCGATCTCCAGGTCCAAAAGGACACCACATCGCTCTGGGCAAGCTGATCGCCAACAGGGAGGTCCAGGTCATGCGCATACAGGACGACCCACAGGTCGAGGGGGCGCGGGGCATCATGCAGGCGCCGGCGGAAGCTGGCCACTTGCTGCACTGAATACCGGGCCACCGCACCCTGTGCGTCAGGCTGGTGGAAGAAGTCGTCCATGATGGCACCGGTGAGGTTGGGAAACTGCGCTGAAAGGGCGATCACCTCTTCCAGATCCGGGCTGTCATCGTTACGGCGGGAAGAGGAATCCCCGACGATGGACCAGACCACCCGGGAAAGCGAGCGCAGGGGCACTGCGTGCGGCGCGAACGGAGGCTCGGGCTGCCCGGCGAAGGTGACCATGATCAGGTTCGGAATGCCCAGATGCCGGGCCGCCTCCGCCGGCGTTATGCGCGAGGAGCCCGAAAGCCCGAAACGCCCGTTGTGGCTTCCCTCCTCGTGACCCCACAGCCACAGGCGATCTTGCACCGATCCCATGATGGCCTCCTGAGGGCAAAACAGCCCGGTACGCGTTCGTTGGCCAGCAGCTCGTCTCCTGCTCCACCACAGACAGCAAGCCAGCAGGAAACCTGGCTGGCAGCAGCGAATCTCTGCCCCGGCGGGGAATGCACGTCAGGACAGGAGGCGTGCGGGCATGAAAGGCGCAAGGGTCCTGGCCGCAGTGTCGGCGGTGGTGCTGATCGGCTGCTCAAGGACGGCGATGGCCCCGGTGCGCACCTTCAAGGGCCACACCGACGCGGTGCTGTCTGTTGCCTTTTCGCCCGACGGTAAGCAGCTCGCCTCGGCGTCGAGTGACTGGACGGTAAGGCTTTGGGAAGTAGCCTCCGGTCGCCAGGCGCGCACCCTAACCAGCCCTGGCGACTGGGTGCGCTCGGTGGCCTTCTCTCCCGACGGACAACTGTTGGCCACGGGATCGCCCGACGAAACCCTGAAGCTCTGGGACGCCGCCTCCGGCCAGGAGGTGCGGACCCTGACGGGGCACCGCGGCTCGGCGTGGGCGGTCGCCTTCTCGCCCCAGGCTGACCTGCTGGCCTCGGGATCGCAGGACAAGACGATCAAGCTGTGGGACGTCGCCTCGGGCCAGGAAATGCGCACCCTGAAGGGCCACGATTACGCGGTGCTCTGCGTGGCCTTCTCCCCCGATGGGAGGATGCTGGCCTCGGGGTCGCTCTATCAGGCCATCAAGCTCTGGGACGTCATCTCCGGGCAGGAACTCCGCACGCTGACCGGCCACCAGGAAGCAGTGCGGTGCGTCGCCTACTCTCCTGACGGCCGGCTGCTGGCCTCTGCCGGGGAGGACGCCACCGTCAGACTCTGGGAGGTCGCCTCGGGCCAGGAGAAGCGCGTCTTGACCGGCCATCGCTTCGACGTGAGCTCGGTCGCCTTCTCACCAGACGGGCGACTGCTGGCCTCCGGATCAGAGGACGAGACAATCAGGCTCTGGGAGGTGGCCTCCGGACGCCAGGTGCGGATCCTGCAATACGGCTCCGGCGTGCTGTCCATCGCTTTCTCTCCCGACGGCCGATGGCTGGCCTCGGGGGCAGCCGATGGCACCATCAGGCTGCAGCCGGTGGACTGAGGCGAGGCCCCTCAACCCTGTCTGCGGGGGATGCCAGGGCAGGTGGGCTTGGCAGCACCCTCTGTCGCAGGGGTCACACCTGGGGGCCGAGGCGCACGAGGCGGCGCCGCAGGAGCGCATGCCAGAACCCCCGCACGCCGTCACGCTCCTCTTCCAGGCGCAGGAAGTCAAAATCCCGGTCAAAGAGCCCATGAAGCTCCTCGGCAGTGAAGAACCGCCGGTAGGCGCCGTGAGCCAGGTGCCACCGCCGCTCCTGCGGACCATAGACCCGAAAGGCGGTGCTGAACACGCTGAGCAGGAGATAACCCTCGGGCCTGAGTGCCCCCAGGACGGCGGCCCGGTAACGCGGCCAGTCGGCCTTCTTCTGGTGATGAAGGCACCCGTAGTCAAGCACCACGTCGAACAAGCCCGGAGGGAAGGGGAGGGCAAAGAGGTCGGCGGCCAGCCACTGGATGCGGTCAGCCAGACCGGCTTGGCGAGCATTGGCCTCAGCGCGCCGGAGCGCCATGGGTTCGTAGTCTACGCCGGTAGGCAGGAAGCCCATGCGGGCTGCGACCAGACAATGTCGTCCCTCGCCGCAGCCGAGATCAAGCAGCCGGCGGCCGGCGCTGTTCTGGGCCGCGATGGCCAGATTGCTGGCTACATAGGGCGACGGTTCGCTGGCTTGCCAGCCATGACACCCGGTCTCATAAGCCCGCCGGAAGTAGCGGCGATTTTCCGCGTAGGCGTTTCGCATCACCAGATGACCTCGCCGATTCAGCCTGCGTGTTCTCGGGGCGAGGCCAATCTTGTCCGGCAAGCGCGCTTTCCCTGCTGCGGGCAACTCAGCGGGCGCCGTGACGACGCAGGAGAGCGGCCATCGGAGCAGGGTTTTTTTGCAGCCCGTCCAGGTCAGTGATGAAGGCCTGCTCGGCGGCCGCGTAGTCGAGTGGGCTGCGGCCACCAAGGTCGCGCGCATTCGCGTCCGCGCCTTGGTCGAGCAACAATGCTGCCACTTCGGTGAATCCATCGCGGGCGGCAAAGTGCAGGGGGGTCACGCGCTCGTGGTCGGTCGCGCTGGGATCGGCGCCTGCCGCAAGCAGCATCTCGGCGATGACGGCCCGGGCGCGCCGCGGCTCGCTGGTCATCATCAACCCGCCGATGCCTCGGCAAGGTCCAACCCGCTCATCGCACCAGCGAGCCGCCTGATGCAAAGGGGTGCCTCCGGCGCTGTCCCGTGCCTCCGCCCACGCGCCGCGTGCCAGCAGGTGTCTGACGGTATCCACCCCACATCCTTCGATGGCCTTGAATAGCGGGGTCTGCCCGCTGTCATTACGGGCGTTGACATCGGCACCGTTGGCGACCAGGCATTCGGCAACCTCACCCAGGTCCCGGGCGGCAGCCCAGTGCAGCGGAGTATCGCCAGCCTCGTCGGGGGCGTTGACCCTCGCCTGCCGGCTAATCAGTATCTTTGCCACCTCAGGAGTGGTCGCCCAATGCAAAGGTGTGGCGGCGCGCGATCGCCACGGATTAACGAGCGCGCCGGCCTCGATGAGCAGAGTGACCAAGTCGCCACCTCCCTCGCGCGCCGCCCGCGCGAGCGGGCCATCACCGTTGGCGCCCACGGCATTCACGTCCGCGTGCGCGTCGAGCAGCACCCGGGCGAGTTCAGGCGTGCAAGCCCAGTGCAGGGGTGTGTCACCGGCGCTATCCCTGGCACTAACGTCTGCCCCCGCGTCCAACAGCAACCGCGCGGCCGCTGGTGTGGTCGCGCACGCCAGCGGGGTGGCACCGTTGGCATCTCGAGCGTCGGCATCAGCCCCGCTATCGAGCAGGCGCTTGATTTCAGCCAGAGCGCCAGCCATGACGGCTTGATGAAGCGGGGTCTGGCCGGCGACGGCCGGGCCGACCGCAGCAGCGTTCCCCGCCTCCCGCATGCGGCGCATGCCGACGTAGACCCACAGGCCGACAATCAGCAGCGCCAGCAATGCCATCAGCAACTCGCCCACGCCAGTGACCTCCCCCACGGTTTGGCTGCTCTGCAGTTGGGCCGCCCATCGTGGGCGGGAATTGCGCGTCGAAACCACCGGGATGCCGACAGGAGAACAGGCGAAGGCCCAGGCCGGCTGTGAGAAGAGGAATGCCATACCAGCGGGGCTCGCTGCCCAAAGGGGCGGGTGTGCCGCGGGAGAAACCGCTATTCATCGCGCGCTGCCGGGACCGCCCGCGCACCATCTGGCTGCCGTCGGTCGTTCACCGGCAACCGCTTCATCCGATGATGTGCCGGCAGCCCTTTGCATATCCCCTTGCCGCGGTGGATGCGGCGGTAGCTCAGGTTGACGAGGAGGCGGGGGATGAGCTTCCCGCGCATGGTCACGGCGCGCTTGACGATGCACGGGATCGAGTAGAAGCGGCGGTACGCGTATCGCTGCCCCTGCTCCAGTTCCAGGGCCGTCATGTGCTGCGGCCGAAACACCACATTGCTCATGGTGTAGTGCGACCAATCGTGATCCGCGATGCGGCCGTCGCGCTCAAGCTGCTGGTGCACGGCCGTGCCTGGAAACGGCGTCAATACCGAGAACTGGGCGGCGGCGAGCTTGTGCCGCTCGGCGAACTCCACGGTCCTCGCGAAAACTCCGGGGTCGTCTGCGTCCAGCCCCAAGACGAACGAACCGATGATCTCAATGCCGGATTTGTGGATTTTGCGGATGGCATCGCCCATATCCAGTCCCAGGTTAGGCGACTTCCCGGTCGCTCGTAGGTTCTCTTGTGACAGGGACTCCAGCCCTATGAACATCGCCTGGCAGCCGCTGCGGGCGGCGAGCAAGAGGAGTTCTGGGTCCTTGGCCATCGACAGGTCTCCCTGGCCCACCCAGCGGAGATTGAGTGGGATCAATGCCTCGAACAGCTCTTTGGCTCGCCGCGGGTGGCCGGTGATGTTGTCGTCAACGAACCCGACCCATCCCCCGAGGGAGCGGACCTCCTCAGCCACTTCGGCCACAGGCCGGAAGCGATAGCGCCTCCCGAATATCGCGCTCACCGTGCAAAAGGAGCACGCGTTCGGGCATCCGCGCGCCGTCTGCACCACGTTGATGGTCAGGTACCGTTCTCCGTGCAGCAGCTCGCGGCGAGGGTTGGGCAGCCCTGCCAGATCGGGATAGCCGGCGCCTTCATACCGGGGTTTGAGCCGGTCATGTGCGAGGTCATCCAAGACCTCCCGCCAGATCAACTCGGCCTCGCCCACCACCACCGCGTCGGCGTGGGCGGCGGCTTCGTTGGGCAGCAGGGTGGGATGGATGCCGCCCATCACCACCGGGAGGCCCCGCTGCCGAAATCCATCAGCTAATGCGTACGCCCGCGGTGCCGACGCAGTCATGCAGGTGATCGCCACCCAATCGGCAGCGGTGTCAAGATCAACCGTTTCCACATTCTCGTCGAGCAGCCGCACCTCCACGTCCGGCGGTGTCATGGCCGCAAGCAGGGGCAGACTTAGCGGGGGTGCCAGCACTTTCCCGCCGCCCCACCAGCCCTGCGACCATGAAGGCGATATGATAAGCAGCCTTGGTCTATTCTTGATTGCCGGTCACCTCCCAGTGCCCCTGTCCTGGCCGTCTTTGCCGGGACAGGCGGCTTCTGCCGCTTCACACGGATCAGCCCTTGTGCCGTACCAATACCCGTTAAACAACTGCCGGCGTCCCGGTGCGTCCTCCGCGTCAGCTCCCCGCCATCTCCCGATAGCGCTCCCTCCGGGCAACGGAGGCCCACACTGGGATGGCTTCGCCGGGCCGGAATCACTTCCCTGCCCCCAGAGCAGATGATCTCTGGCTTCACTGGCCCAAGGTGGGAGCCGTGTCAACGGAGGGTATTTCGATGCCAGGACGTCTTGGGGGTGGTGGAGGAAAACGACCTGCCATGGTTCGGCCCTGCTCACCACAGGTCGAAACTGCGGAGATGGGACGAGGTCGCGGATTTGGATGCCAGAGCGTTTTGGTTAAGGAGATTGGCGTTTCGAAACGCGGACAGACATCCGGTGCCGGGTCTTCTGCCGCGGGGAACTTGCCTGGTGCCCTCGGCCACATGCCTACTGCAGCCCGGATACAGTTGCTGGGGCGGACACCGGTCTTACGGGGGCTTGACAGACAGGCCCGATGTGTTATCATTATGATATCCTCAAGCTATCAGGAGGTTGACGTCGTGTCTAAAGAGTTGGAAGTGAAAGCCACGTCCGGATGGCTGATGCTGCTGGTTGAGCTGGTTCTGGTGGGCCTCACTGCGCTTCTCGTCTACATGAACGTGAAGGCCGAGCCGACCATCCTCAAGGTGGCCGGCACGGTGGTTCTGGGCATCCTTGCCCTGCTCGTCCCGATTGGGTTTATCGTGGTCGAGCCGAACGGGAGCAAAGTGCTGCTTCTCTTCGGGAGCTACAAAGGCACGGCGAAGCGGAGCGGCTTCCAGTGGGTGAACCCGTTCAACACGAAGCGGGCGATCTCGCTTCGGGCGAGAACCCTGAACGGCGACAAGCTCAAGGTCAACGATCTGGCGGGGAATCCAGTGGAGATCGCGGCGATCGTGGTGTGGCGGGTGCGAGACACTTTCGGCGCTAATTTCGAGGTGGAGGACTACCTTCAGTACGTGTCCATGCAGAGCGAGGCGGCAGTCCGGCATCTCGCCTCATCCTATCCCTACGATGCGGAGGAGGACACGATCTCGCTGCGGCGCAATGTGGATGAGGTGTCTGGGAGTCTGCAGACCGAGCTTCAGGAGCGGCTGGACCGGGCGGGAGTGGAAGTGATGGAGGCGCGCCTGTCCCACCTCGCCTATGCACCGGAGATCGCGAGCGCCATGCTCCGCCGTCAGCAGGCAGCCGCCATCATCGCTGCCCGGCAGCGGATTGTGGAAGGCGCGGTCGGGATGGTAGAGATGGCCTTGGATAGACTGGAGGAGTACCAGAAGCTCACCCTGGACGACGAACGCAAGGCGACCATGGTCTCCAACCTGCTGGTGGTGCTATGCAGCGAGCACGCAGTGCAGCCGGTGCTGAACACTGGGACCCTGTACCAGTAGATCGATCCGTGAAAGAGCGCAAGGCCTTTGTACTGCGGATAAGCAGGGACCTCTGGGACGAGCTTCAGGGGATGGCAGCCCAAGAGCTCCGGAGTGTGAACGCGCAGATAGAGTACCTGCTGCGGGAAGCCGTGGCCAAGCGTGGCCGTCGCGTCACTGGTCCCGCGTCCAAGGCGGAGGAAACCGTAGAGGACTGACAGGTTGTCCTGCCGCGGATCACGCGGCAGTTCGTTCTGCATCTCAACCCCCTCCGCGTCCGCTCTCGGGCGATTACCCCCTGAGTGCTTCGAGGCTTCAGTCGCCAAGCCCTGCCACAAGTCGTAGGGCCGGAGTCAACCTCCTCCCCCTTCCGTCGGCGAAGGCTGGTGAGGAAAACGGCCTGGCATCGAAACGACGGAGATGCAGGCGAGTTGGGGGATCCTGGCACCAGGTCACTCTAGCAGGCAGACGTCACTCGCTTCGGAAAAGGAGTTGCCCTGGTGGCGCGGTGCCGGAGCTAAGGAGCAAGCCGCACCGACAGGAAGAAGATCGGCCGGGGGTCTTGACGGCCAGACTAGTTTGTGGTATAAACCTCGTTGGTGCCTCTCCAGGATGGAAAGGCCATTGAAAGGAGCGACCGATGGGAGCAGACGCGGAAGAACGCAGGCCTGAGCAGAATCAGAGGCTGCAGGAGATCCCAAAGTGGGCCAGTCGATTCGCCCGCAACCAGACCGTTCCGGTGCTCGTGATGCAGGTGATCTTCGTGTTGGGGGCCGCCCTGTTCATGGGCTCGGGATGGCTTATCGGATGGGCCTACACGCACGGCCAGCGTGCTCTGGCAGTAGCCTCCCTGCTGGCGCTCTGCGCTTTCACGGTGTGGTGGGTGTGGTTCAGCTTCTTCGGGGCGGGCGGGATCGTCCGCCAGGTCAGCGAACGCCTGTCCCGGAGTCAAGGTACTGCCTCCATCGGGCCGCCGGCCTTCGCAGCAGGGCGGCCGGTCCCCCTGGTTGGGTTTTTGTTTATGTTCTGCGTGCTCTCAAGTGTGGCCCTTGGGGTGCTGGGCTTCCTGCCGGTGCGCTACATGCAGCCGATCTCAGCGATCTACGTGGTCCCCTTCATGCTATATCTGGCTGCGAAGCAGTGGAACACCGGCAGCCCCTTCATGCTGCTTTGGCCCACGCTCTACGCTGTCCACGCCGTTCTGATTGTGGCGGGCGCTCCCATCAGCCGGGGCCCCGAGGTCGACATGTTGGTACCGACCGTGGGCTATGGGTTCGTAGCGGCCTTCGCGGCATACCTGTACAGCCGCTTCGCCCTGCGGCGCTTGCGAGCAATCGCGAGAAGCCCGGAATTGGAGCGCGGAGCAGAGGAGGCAGGACGATGATGAATGGTTCTCGCAGATCCGGGGAGAATCCTGAGCAGAAGCTCCGTGAGATCCCCAAATGGACGGAGCGGTACGCCCGGAACCGCGCTCCCTGGCTGGTGTTCCTTGCGGTCTTCTACGGGGTGTTGGGAGCTGATATGGGTCTCACCCTGTATGCCCAGCACAGCCGCACGGTCCCGCTCATCTACGCGTCCATCGTGCTGAATGTCCTCATCGCCGCAGGGGCTGGGTACCTGGCGTTCAGTGGACGACTTGCTCGATGGAGTCGGCGAATGCGTGACTATGCCGTCCCAGCGTCTCCCAAGCCGATGCAGGCCGGGTGGGATCGTGGCTTAGGTCGGGGGCTACTGCTCCCTCTGGTTCCTCTGGTGGCACTCCTGGTGATCGCAAGAGCATGTGGAGTGCCAACCCGGTACTGGCAGCCCGTGAGCGTAATCTACGTGGTGCCTGCTTTAGTGTACCTGGTGGACCGCGAAGGTTGGGCCACATGGCCTTATCTGCTGTGGCCAGCACTCTACTTTCAGCATGCCATCTTGATACTGGCTGGGGTCAGACTGTACCTGGATGTATGGTACATGGACCTCTTCCTGCCACTAGGAATCTACGGGCTCGCTGGTATGGTCGCGGCGCACATCTACAGCCGCTTCGCCTTACGGCGCTTGCGGGCCATCGCGCGAAGCCCGGAAGCAGTGGAGGAGTCAAAGTGACCGAACTCGATCCCGAGGTCCATCAGCCGACCCGGCTCCGCACGCTGATGCTCCTCTCGGGCGTGGAGACGGCCGACTTCAACTTTCTCCTGAACACGTTGGGGCTGACCAAAGGCAACCTGTCGGCGCACATGAGTCGTCTCGAAGAACTCGGCTACGTTCAGGTCACCAAGAAGTTCGTGGGGAAGGTCCCCAATACCAGTTACCGCCTCACCCCACGGGGCCGAGACAGCCTCAAGGCTTACTGGCAAGCGATGGATGCGCTTCGCGCTTCTGCGGGCAGAGCTTGAGGTTCCCTCACTGCAACCCGAACTCGACGAGCGAAGCCCGGCCGCTGCTCGTCTCGATCTCAGGTCACTTCGGTGCTGGTGGAGGAAAACGGCCTGCCATCCAGACTGCGGAGACGTGGACGAGGCCGGGGATTTCGATGCCAGAGCGTTCGAAGGTTTCCGTGTCGTGCCTGACTCATCACCCTGACCCTCGACCTGAGGTCGCGCCCCATCCTTAGTCCAGCCGCGCCACGATTTCTTCTCGGCCCAGGGCCCGCGCGCCAAGGCGGAGCAGCAGGATCACGAAGGCGAGCAGTCCGAGCGCGAGCGCACAGAGTTGCGCGGGAGACCACCCCGAGATGCGGAATGCGGCATAGATTAGCAGGCCAAAGACGGGCATGCTCGCGAGACTGGAGACCTGCGTTGCCGTCGCCACGGTACCGCAGCGGGAGGAGATGATCACCCCGGTGGCCGCCAAGATGGCCGCCACGAAAGGCACTCCGGCGAGGATGATGCGCGCCGTCACTAAGAAGGGAGCGAGCGGCAGCGGCGCACTACCCGCGACGAGGCAGGCCGTGATCACGAACATGAGGCCTCCCGCATAGCCTATCACGATCGCCGGCAGCAGCCCGGCCAGCAGCTTGCCACTGAAGATCTCGATGTCACTCACCGGCGTCGCGAGGAGCGTCTCGATGGTGCGCCGCTCTTTCTCTCCGGCAATGGCGTCGGCCGTAATCATCACCGCCACCAGGCTTCCCAGCAGTACCACGATGGCCGCGAAAAACGGAACCTGGCTGGCGAGGGCGCCGGCGGCGCCTTCGCTGTGCGCCGCCTCGCGAATCATCAACCCGATGATGACGCCGTAGAAAATCGGAAGCAGTGCCGCAGGGATGAGCAAGCGAACGAAGATCAGCCTGCGGCCGAAGGCCTCCCGCACGTCCTTGTGGACAAGCAGCCAGACGTTCCTCATGTCACTGCCTCCTCTGCCTCCTGGTGCACCAAGTGCAGGTACACGTCCTCGAGGCTACGTCCCTCGGTGGCGAAGGAGATCACATCGGCCCCCGACTCGATGAGCCGGCGCAGCAGACGAGGGTTGGCCTCCTCTTCGGGAGCGGTCACGCGGAGAAGCAGGTCGCGTTCCTCCACCTCCACGCAGTTCACCCCGGGCAGCGTCCTTACCGCCTCCACATAGCGCGTGTCCATCCTCCGCAATCGCGCCCGGAGTGTGCGCTCCCCGGAGAGGTGGCCTTTCAACTCCTCGGGCGTGCCGGAAGCGACGATCCGCCCGTGGTTCATCACCGCGATGTGGCTACACAGGCGCTCGGCCTCGGGGAGGTTGTGGGTGCAGATAAGAAAGGTGGTCTCCGTACCCTGGCGCATCTCTTGGACATGCTCTCGGACCGAGCGCGCCGCCTCTACGTCGAGCCCGGAGGTGGGCTCATCGAGGAATACCACGCGGGGGCCATGCAGCAGCGCTCGGGCGATGTTCACCTTCTGGCGCATGCCCTTCGAGAAGGCGCCCAGCCGTTCCTGACGCCGGTCCCAGAGCCCGGCCGCTTGGAGCTGTGCCTCCACGCGCCCGGCGATCTCGGACTCGGGCACGCGGTACAGGCGGCCGAAGAGGCCCAGGTACTCCTCCGCCGACAGCCGCTCGTAGAGGCCCGGCGCCTCCAGGCTTACCCCACACAGCGCCCGCACCGCTGTCCGATCCTGCCGGATGTCGTGCCCGCAGATCCACGCGGTGCCTTCGCTGGGGCGCAGCAGGCAGGTCAGCATCCGCACCATGGTGGTCTTGCCCGCGCCGTTCGGCCCCAGCAGGCCGAGCACCGTCCCTTGCTCGACCTCTAGGTCAACACCGTCGACTGCACGCGTGGGCAGCCGGGCCTTGGAGCCGCGGTAGACGCGGGTCAGGCGCTGGGTCTGGATTGCGATAGGCATAGGCTTCACCAGTTCGAAAGACTGCTACCGGAGTCCTGCCGAAGGAGGTTTCGATCCCACGTCCGTCCTGGCGTGGTGGAGGCCCCTCGACTGGTTCCGCTCGCTCAGGGTCTCCCATCCTGGCATCGAAACTGCGCGCGATTTCGATGACAGAACGTCTTGGTCACCAAGGCTGACTCACGTCGAAACCTGCCTCGGCGCGTTTCTCATGGCCGATTGCGCGTCGCCGCTCGGAAATAGGTAAATGTCCCCGGTTTCCCCCGCGGGAAACCCGCCAGCTCTCGTGCTTCCAGCGGTCGACCGGCCGAACTGCGACCTCCGAGGGCCGCGCTCGCTCTTGGGGGCCAGCTTCCTCTGCTTCAGGTCCGATGCAGAAGAGACAGACACGCCAGTGATGCCCGATTTCGATTACTCAGCCGCCCCAGCGCATGCTACCGAACCTTGATAGATCCGCTCATGCCTGGCCCAAGGGAACTGCCTGGGCCCTGGTTCCCGTGAAAGCGGCAGTGGTAGTACCAGGTGGTGCCGACCACTGCGTCGGCTGGCACGACCCAGGTGAAAGACTCGCCGGGCTGAACGCCGCCTGGGAACTCCGCATCCGAGTTCGGTCCGCCGGGCGCGAGGTTGGTGGCATCAGACATGACGGTGTGCGGATACTGGCCGGCGTTCACCCAGGTGATCGTCGTCCTTGGGGTGACTTCGATCTGGCGCGGCTGGTACAGGGTGTCGATGATCGAGATCTTCGCTTGAGAGGATGAGGGCCCGCTCCCTGCGTCCGCGAACTTCTCCGGGAACTGGCGGATGATACCCATGCTAAGCGCGTCCGCCATCTTGAGGATATGCATATGGACCTTGTCGAAGGCCGCGATATCCGCAGGCCAGTCCCCTTTGAGGCGTGCCACCGCTTCATCCATCGTTGTGTCGAGATGCGTCTTCATCAGGTCCTTGGTGACGTCCAGTGGCCAGTGCTTCGGGTTGGCGCTGGTCAGGAAGGCGGCGATCTCGTTCGCATTCGCGTACCACCGGGTCTTTGCATCACTCGCCTGGGCAGAGTCGCCGGCCTTCGCCGCGGTGAGCAGATTGCCGGCGATTGCGATGTGCTCTTTCAGCATGGAGGTCAGTTTATCGGCAGCAGCATCGCCATAGTAGGGCCGGACGGCATTCCCGATGTCAGCCTGGTTCTGCATGAGGCGCTGGATGGTCCTGTCCAGGTCCGGAAGCCCAGCCGCGACGCTGATGATCACCCCACGCGTCCAGATGATGTGGTCCTCCCACAACTTGCGCATGTTGTCCTGGAAGGCCATGGCAGTCGCCGTCTGCTGGGCAGGCATGCTGATGTACCCCGTGCCAGACATCTGAGCAGCCGACGCTTGGGACGGTTCGACCGTGCCCAGGATTGCCAGTAATGCCAGCAGACTAAGCGCCCCCGCACCGGACACCATTCGCCGTAGGTGTGCTTGCATGTCTGTACCTCCTCCTGTGGCTCGGATGTGGCGCCCGACGGGCTGGAAACCCACGACAAAGCCTCTGATCCAGCCTGACGACGCAGCGTCGCTACGCTACCATTGGTCAGAGCATTGTCAAGGAAACGCGCGACAGCCGCTTGTCAATCCCCGTGAACATGTTCGGAAATGTGTACGAGGTGAGAGATTTCGATGCCAGAGCGTTTCGGAGAGAAAAACGGCCTGCCAGCGAAACGGCGCCGCGCTCGGCCCAGCGCCAGGGGCGAGGCGGGTCCTTGCCACACAGCCGCCCTCCCAGACAGGTTCCGTCTCCTCGCCTGCCGAAACACCTCCCCCGGCACCTGTCGCCGACGCGAAACGACGATCCAGATTCGATATGCGCAGCCAGGAAGTGCTAAGGATGATACAATCGCGCCGGATGGGTTTTCCCGGCGAGACAGCAGTGACCGATGCCTGATGGCTGGCGCCGCGGTCGCAAGGAGGTGGGGAAGATGCCGAAGCCGTTTGTGATTCGGCTAAGGTGGATGAGGTTCATGTATCTCTACACCATTCTGGGAGCGGGCGGGTTCGGACTGGGAATCGTCACCATGCCTCAACTAATGAGGGCAGCGCTTCGGTGGCCGGGGGACGAGCCCATTGCCTTGGGCATAGTGGGCAGCGTCTATGTTGCGTTTGGAGTTCTGTCTGTGCTCGGGTTGCGCGATCCCCTGAAGTTTGCGCCGGTGCTGCTTCTTCAGCTTTGCTACAAGTCGGTCTGGTTCGTCGCGGGCGTTCTTCCCCTGCTCATCAGGGGCCGATTCCCAGACTATGGTCTTTTGACCGCCGCCATATTCGCCACCTACATAGTTGGAGACTTGATCGCGATCCCATTTCCGTATCTGCTTGCTCGAGCATCCCCTTCATCCTGAAGGAGAGCGTTCGGCTTGCCACCCGGAACCTCGGTGGGGGCTTCTTTCGCTGCTGCGAACCATCACCGCCCGCGACTGTCACTGCGATAGCGCCAACCCGAGCACGTTTCGTAGCAGGCTAGTTGGAGACCCGGGGCTCATGTGTTACCCTCCTCTGGCAGCTTCAGAGGATCCTATCCTACTCAGTGGTGATTCTATACGCGATCCAGAGGCCGAGGATTGCTCCAACCGTACTGCCGACAAGTCCCCAGATGGAAAGGAGGCCGGCTCCAAAGAGACTGGGAATATAGCCTCCGATCAATGAGCCGGTGAGCACTCCCATCATTAGCAAGCCTCTATGCGGAGAGCTGTCCATACTTGTGAAACCTGCTGGAGGAACCCGCGCTGCCTTCGACAGTTCTCCCGCCGGGCTCCCAGCGTCCGGATCTGCAGTTCCCTGCGCCGCGCCAGGATCCCTTCCGGGCGGCCGCCCCTGCGGCTTGCCGTCCTTGTCTCGTGCATTGACGTCTGCCCCCTTGGCTAACAGCAGGCTCCGCAACGTCGCTCGCGCCGATCTGGTTGCTTCGGCCGAGAGGAAGCCATCCTGGCGCGGCGAAAGGCGTTCCAGGTGAGGGCCCTGGTGGCCCGGCGATAGTACTACCGACGGATGGGGGAAGGGATTCAAGATGCAGGGGCCGGAACACCCGAGGTACAGCTCGGACACCTCGATTCACTCCGGGTTCGCCAACCTCGACGCCTAGGAGGGACAGCCAATGCCAGCTGATACCGTGGTGATCGTCTTGGCCGGCGGCAGAGGAGAGAGACTGATGCCACTGACCCAGCATCGGGCGAAACCGGCCGTCCCCTTCGGCGGCAAATACCGCATCGTCGACTTCGTCCTCTCCAACTGCATAAACTCTGGCTTGAACACCATCATCGTTGTTCCGCAGTATAAGTACGACTCCCTGCTTCGCCACCTGGACCTCGGCTGGGATATCTTCAACCCTGAAAGAGGCGAGTACCTGAGAACTGTTCCTCCCCAGATGCGGGTTTCCGAGGAGTGGTACCAAGGCACCGCTGATGCGGTCTACCAGAACCTCTACTCCCTGGCCACTGCGGACCCGAAATATGTGTTGCTGCTGTCCGCCGATCAAGTCTACAGGCTCGACTACAGGGAGGTGCTGCGTTTCCACGTTGACCAGGGAGCTGAATTGACAATCGCGGGAGTGCAGACTGACAAGGAGACGGCGAGGGGAATGGGGGTGATGGCGATTGACGATGAGCAGAGAGTGGTCGCTTTCGAGGAGAAGCCGGCGACCCCTGCGACCTTGCCTGATCAGCCCGACCAGTCGCTCGTTTCCATGGCGGTCTACGCTTTTGGGTCCCGCACTCTCGTTGAACAGCTGGAAGAGGACATGGCCGATAGCGGCAGCAGCCATGACTTCGGAAAGGACATCGTTCCCAAGATGGTCCGGAATGGGAGGCGGGTATATGCCTACATGTTCAGGGACAGCAGGACGGGGCAGGCGAATTACTGGCGAGATATCGGTACCATTGAGGCCTACCATGAAACGAACATGCAGTTGTTGGACCCCGAGCCGCCGTTTGACCTCCACAGCCCAAACTGGCGGACGATCCAGCGACAGCTCCCGTCGGCCAAGATCGTCTTTGAGGCGGAGATCAGGGCGTCGATCATCGGAGAGGGCTGTATCATTGACGAGAGCACAATTTCCCGCTCGATCCTGTCGCCGCGAGTCAGAGTCGGGCCAAACACCCAGATTACGGAATCCATAGTCATGGAGGGGGTCGAGGTTCAAGCAGGCGCCCGGGTGGTGAGAGCGATCATCGACGAGGACAACGTGATTCCAGCTGGATCGAGCATCGAGGCCGGGAAGATGGACTATCGGGGCAGCGCAGAGGTGACCGCCTCAGGGATAGTGGTTATCCCTCGGTTCATCCCCCGATGGCATGGTCAATAGCGACCTATCCTCTGGGTGAGGGAGGAATGCGCTGGTGGGTCCCCGCAGCTTCCGGTCGGCCAACTGCGTTCAGCTTTTTGGGCTCTGTCGGGTTCGCTCCCGGCGCTTCCACCCCTGTCCTGGAGCTGCCTGGCACCCACAGGCATGCCCGCCGGCCGTTGCCGTTCAGGACCGCGGCTCGACATGCACCGGCGCCCCCAGTTGCGGCCAGAATCGCAGCATCACCACCTTGATCACCGCGGCCGCCGGAACTGCCAAGACCACACCCACGAACCCGAGCAATGTTCCACCCGCGAGCAGGGCGAAGATCGCGGTCAGTGGATGCAACCCCACCCGGCGGCCCACCAGTTTGGGGTAGAGGACCTGGTCGGCGATCACATTGCCAGCCACCATGATAGCAAGCACCACCAAGGTGAAAACGAGCTTCTTGCCATTCACCACCATGATCAGGCCCGAGATCACCACTGCGCTCGGATATCCTACATACGGGATGCCATAGAACAGGCCGGTCATTATCCCGAGCAGGATAGAGAACGGTACCCCGGCAACGGTCAGCACGATCACCGCATAGAGCGTGACAATGCCAGTCAGCACCGCCATCCCCAGTAGATAGCCGCCGGCCATCTGGTTGATGTCGCGCAGCATCTCCCGCGTCGTCTCGCGCCGCCGCTCCGGCAGCGCGAGCATCAGGTGTCGGCCCAGGGCGTGGTAATCGAGCAGCAACCAGAAGGTGACCACGGGGGTGATGATCAGCAGCGACACGATCACCAGGGAGCGGTTCAGCCATCCCGGGCCCGCGTGGAGCAGGCTGAGTGCGTAGGCTTGCGCCTCGTCCCCCGCCTCCGCGAAGACCGCGCTTACGTCACGGGGCAGCAACCCCACGAGTCGGCCCCAGATTTTCGCCTTGTGCTGCAAGCCCTGATAAAACTCGCGGCCCTTCTGGGCGTAGGACTGATAGTCGGCCGCGAGTTTCCCTGCCTGCTCCGCCGCCGTCGGCACTACCAGCAGCATCACCACCACGAAGATCAGCAGGAATGCGCCGAAAACGACCCCGATGGCCTTGGTGCGACGCCAGCCGCGCCGCTGCAAGGCGTCAATGCCTGGGTTCAGCAGGTAGGCGATCACCGCTCCCATGGCAAAGGGCAGCAGGATGGCCCGAACGCGATAGAGCAACCAGATCACCAACAGCCCGGCCACCAACGCCCAGAGCCACCGTGGCCACGCCAGCAGCAGGCTCGCTTCCGGTTCCTCTGATCCTCCCTGACGCGCCAGCACCTGCACGGTCGCCGCATGAATGACCGTAACTACATAGGTTAGCACCACCACCGCGATCAGTGCCACAGTAGCCGTTGACAGATCCAAGACAGTAGCTCCGCGGAATTAGATATAATCAGACTCAGGCCTGACTTGCCATGTACTGAGCCGAGATGCAGAGCGGCGGTGAGCCCGACTCGTGCCGCCGCCCGCGCAGCCGCTGGGCCGGCACACGCGGTTCCGTGCTCCGTTGGCAGCGGGATCAGGTCCCGAGAGGACGCAGGCCACCGCCTGGAGTCGTGCCCCGCGGCGGCTCCGGTTCCTCCCCGGCCAGAACCTGCTGCAGGACGCCGACGAGCTGCCTGGGCGCGAACGGCTTGGTGACGATAGCGGCCGCCCCCAGCTCCATCACCCGCTGGTGTACCTCCGGCTCCTGCGCGCCGGTGATCACCACTACCGGAATCTGAGCCGACTTCGGGTTCCGCTTCATCTCTCCCAGGGCCTCGAACCCGTCCATGAACGGCATGGAGAGGTCGAGGCAGATAAGATCGTACCCTCCCTCGGCAGCCTTCGCCCGCCCCTGCCCCCCGTCGCTGCAGTAGTCAAGGGCGTGCTCCAATCTGACCATGTCGAGAGCAGCCTTGACCAGACGGGCGACGGGTGGGTCATCGTCGATCACCAGAATCCTCTTCATCCAGCAGCCCCTTGCTGACTTCTCGGTCTTCTTCGGGTTCCCTCCGGCCCCCTGGACCGGCTCGGGACCTACTAAGGTACGGATTCCCTCCGAGGCAGGGTGAACCAGAACGTGCTTCCTCTGCCCTCCTCGCTGTCCACTCCAACCTGGCCGCCATGGGCCTCGACGGCGAGCTTGCAGAACGTGAGACCGATACCCGTGGAGTACCTCTGCCTATTGGCAGGATTCTCGACCTGACCGAACTTCTCGAAGATCCTCTCCCGGTACTGGGGTGGGATCCCTGGACCCGTGTCCTGCACGAGGACGCGCGCTGCATCAGCGCTGGGTTCGATGCTTACAGTGACCCGACCACCGTCTGGCGTGAACTTCAGGGCATTGCCCAGCAGGTTCTGGAACACCCGGGCGATGAGTTCGGCGTCGGCCATGACGGTCACCGGCTCGTCGGTGCCACTCAGCATGAGTTGGCGGTCGACCTTAAGGGGCTCCACCTTGGCGAGGGCCTCTCTGGCAATCGTGAGCAGCTCACACTGGGTCAGGTTGAGCTTCATCTCTCCGGCTTCCATCTTACTCACGTCCAGAAGCGAACTCACCATTTCCACAAGGTCCTCGGTAGAAGCGAGTGCCGTCTGGACGAACTCCCGCCCCTGATCTGACAGGCTCTCTCCCTCGAGCATCTCCAGCGTTCGCAGGAAGCCGTAGATGGCCGTTAGCGGCGTTCGCATGTCATGCACTACCATGTGCACAAGGTTATCCCGAAGTTCCTCGAGCTTGCGAAGTTGTTCGTTGCTTTCCTGTATCAGGCGTTTCTGTCGGCGGAGTTCCAGGTGGGTCGCCACCCGCGCCTGAACCTCTTCAAACTGAAATGGTTTGGTCACGTAGTCGACGCCGCCGACCTTGAAGGCTTTGACCTTGTCCATGGTTTCGTTGAGCGCGCTAATGAAGATCACTGGAATTCCCGATAACTGCTCATCCGCTTTCAGGCACTCACATACTTCATAACCATTCATCTCCGGCATGATGATGTCAAGGAGAATCAGGTCGGGGGGGTCATGCTTGGCCGTTTGGAGGGCAAACTTTCCGCTGGAAACGGGCCTGACTTTGTACCCCCGCTCTTTGAGCATCCCCGTCAGGAGGTGCAGGTTTGCAGGAGTATCGTCAACGACAATAATGCTCGGCACAGGTTGATGAACCGTCGAGTTCTCCATTACATTCTTGCTCCAGACTGCAGTACATCTAACAGGCTCTGGTAATCAAATGCGTGCACGAAATGCCTAAGCCTTTGTGCACTGTGAATGTCGTAGTGCTCGACTTCATCGGTCAACGTCAGCAGTTGGTCGGGGTCGGCATTCATCGCCGCTTCGCGCATCTGGCAAATCAGCTCATCGGGTAGGGCCGCCAGGATCTCCGGTGTCAGGGCGCCTGTCGCGTCAGCATGCGACGCCTGCGCCTCCGACACGGCATCACCGGCATGGACGTTCTGGACACCAGGCAGTATCTGCACTGACTCATTCCCTTGTTCTGCAAATTCAAGCGCCACGTTCAGCGTGTCCATGAACTCATCGACCTTGATGGGCTTGGTGAGATACCGGAAGAAGCCTGCCTCCATGCCCTTCTCAATGTCGCGTGGTATTGCGTTTGCGCTGATGGCAACGACGGGGATGCGCGCCGTTGCTGGGTCTTCGCGCAGGATGCTCAGGGCTTCGATACCGCTGATGCCAGGCAGATTGATGTCCATCAGGATCACATCCGGCTGCGAGGCGCGCGCAAGCTCGATGCCGAGATCTGCGTCCTCCGCGCTCAGCAGGCGCATATCGGGGCGCCGCGCGATAAGTTGCTCGACCAGCTTCAGGTTCGCCGGGTTGTCCTCTACATAGAGCAGGGTGCGCAGCCGCGCACCGTTCGGCACTTGCGGTTGGGAAACTGCTGAGGGTTTGGCTCCTCCAACTGCAGGCTGTGGCGCAACATCCGAGATCAGTTCGATCCAGAACACGCTTCCCACCCCGACGGCGCTTTCCACGCCGATTACGCCCCCCATCATCTCTACCAGTCGCTTGGACACCACCAGGCCGATGCCTGTGCCTTCCTCGGCGCCGCCCTCTTGTCCGAGACGGTTGAACGAATGGAAAAGCTGCGCCAGCTTTTCCGGAGGCAGTCCCTCGCCGGTGTCCTTGACGCTGATACGAATTCGTTCCGGGGCGCTCGCGGTACAGTCCACGACGACCGTTCCCCCAACCTGGTTGTATTTGATCGCGTTGGAAAGAAGGTTGACTAGAATCTGCTTCACCCGAGTCCGATCGGCATTGACAAACCAAGGGATGTCGAACTGGGGGAAGGTCATGTGGATGCCACGCTTTTGCGCCTGCGGTTCCATCATGGCTTGGCATTCGAGCATGACTTCGGCCAGCGACACCGGTTCGGGCGACAGCGACAGCTTCCCGGACTCGATCATCGCGAGATCGAGGATCTCGTTAATCAGCTTCAGCAGATACCATCCCGCCTGGAGAATCTGGTCAATGCTTGCCTGCTGGGAGGGCGTTGGCCCCGGGGAATTGGACTCCATCAGCTGGGCGAAACCGAGGATCGCATTGAGCGGGCTGCGAAGCTCATGGCTCATGCTGGAAAGGAAATCCGACTTCGCCAGGTTGGCTTTTTCCGCCACGGACTTGGCGCTCTCCAGCTCGACGTTCTTCTCCTGCAGCACCTGATCCAAGCGTTTGCGCTCTGTGACGTCGCGCGCGGCGGCGAACACGCCCTGCAGCCTCCTATCCCGGTCGTAGAAGATGGTCGCATTGTAGGACACCACTGTTTCCTTGCCGTCCCTGGCGCGCGCGGTGAGCTCGTAGTTAGTGACCTTGCCTTCGGTCAGCACCTGCTTGATGCTCGCCTCGGCCCGCTCCGGATCAGTAAAGTAGTTCTTGAACGGCGCGCCAATCAGCTCGTCGCGGGTGCAATCGGTGAGCGCCTCCATCTGCTTGTTGACGTCGGTGATGATGCCTTGCGGATCGGTGGTCATAATCGCGTCGATATTGGATTCGATGAGAGAGCGGGTGTAGAACTGCTGGTCGCGCAAGCGCTGATCGAGTTTCTTCTGCTCTGCTTCGACCTGCTTGCGTGCAGTGTTATCGGTGCCGATCAACAGATAGCCGATGATTGCGTCTTGAGCGTCGCGCAGCGCCGTGACCGACACGATTGCCGGAAAGCGGCTGCCGTCCTTGCGGATGTAGGTCAGTTCGTAGATGTCCTCGATCCCGCGCGAGGCCTTGAAGACCAATGCCTCGAAGCCCGGCGTGATCGTGGTTCCCAGCTCGAGGCTCAACGCTTTGGCGCGCGCGATCACTTCCTGTGGATCAGAAATATCGGCCGGGGTGATCTTGTCCAGCACTTCGGCGGCCGAGTAGCCCAGCATGCGCTCGGCGCCGACATTGAATATCTGAATGACGCCCTTCGCGTCGGTGGCGATACTCGAGAAGTTGGCGCTGTTGAAAATCGCATTCTGCAAGGCCCCCGCTTTAAGCAGAGCCTCTTCCGCCTGCTTGCGCGCGGTGTTATCGGTGCCGATCAACAGATAGCCGATGATTGCGTCTTGAGCGTCGCGCAGCGCCGTGACCGACACGATTGCCGGAAAGCGGCTGCCGTCCTTGCGGATGTAGGTCAGTTCGTAGATGTCCT
>Ga0315294_10000266_pt1 | contig 56494 bp, 47 predicted proteins | sample YL17G13_40_MG_FD_203626 | JGI IMG/M metagenome (GOLD analysis project Ga0315294, IMG submission 203626) | Sediment microbial communities from Yellowstone Lake, YNP, Wyoming, USA - YL17G13_40 | ecosystem: Environmental > Aquatic > Freshwater > Lake > Sediment | place: USA: Wyoming | collected... | reverse complement strand
TTTCGACAAGACCTGTTCATCAAAATAATCTTGATTCTATTCCCTTACCACCAACACCAGAAGGAGGTGACCCAACAATTAAAATTCCTAAAGATGAAAAAAAATAATATAATTAGTTTTTTACTTGAATTAACTAAGAAAATTTAATAAAATTATCAAATATAAGCGACTCAGGAAAAGTGAAAGCCTGATAATTTTAGTGATGTAAATTTGAATATTATTTAATGAGCCGTATACTTATGAATAGTATATGGGCACAAAGGTGGCACCACCTTTTTAAAGGTCCTTTATCTAAGTTTATGTCGGAATTTAGATAAGGGATCTTTTTATATAGCTCTAGATTTTTCGAATAAAATAAAGAAAAGTCGTAGAGATATATCCCGCAAAGCGGGACTAACAAATCTTGCTAAAACATTTCACTTTATTTATGTTTTAGAGATTTTTTTGAGTAATCCTGTTGACACAACTTTGTTGTGATCAATAAGATAGAATTTTTTGAGAATTTTATATTTAAGATAAACTTTACTAAAACAATTAGAGCTTTTATATTGAAATTAGTATTATATACTTAAACTTTTATATTAATTTTTATTAAATTATCATGGAAAGAACATTATCAAGTAGTTGTAAAGATAAAATTGGTAAAGAAGTACTGATTAAAGGATGGATGAATCAGCTTCGGGAGCTTGGTAAAATTAACTTTTTAATATTGAGGGATGGAGGAGGATTTATTCAAATTGTAATTGAAGATAAGAAAGAATTGGATAAAGTAAAGAAATATCAAATAGGAACAGTATTATATGTTACTGGCAAGGTTCAAAAAGCAGATACAACCGAACTTGGAGTTGAAATCATAAATCCTAAAATTGAATTAATATCACAAGTAAAAGATATTCCGCCGATTGAGTACAATAAAGATGATATAAATGCTTTGCCCGATACAATACTTGATAATAAATCATTGTCTATTAGGAATAAGAAAGTACAGGCTATTTTTAAAGTACAAGCAACTATCTTACAAGCATTTAGAGATAGTTTAATTAATCAAGGATTTATTGAGTTTAGAAGCCCTGTACTTATGGGAGCTCCGTCAGAAAGCGGTGCAGATCTTTTTGAAGTTAAGTATTTTGATAGAAAAGCTTTTTTGTGCCAAAGTCCGCAGATTTATAAGCAGATAATGATTGGAGCTTTTGAAAAAGTATTTACAATAACACCTGTTTTTCGAGCAGAAAAACATCATACATCAAGACATTTAACAGAGCTTACACATATGGATGGAGAAATTGCATTTATAGATGATTTCCATCAGGTTTTGAAGATTTGTGAAAAATTGGTAAAAGATATATTTAATACCATAAACAAGGAGAATAAATTAGAATTAGAGCTTTGGAATGCCACGACTCCTGCTGTTGGTAAAAATGGTGTACCTGAAATAAAGATAAGTGAAGCACATAAAATTATAAATAAAAGAATCGGTAAAAGTACAAATAGAAAATTAGATATGGAACCAGATGATGAAAGAGAAATCTGCAAATGGTCGTTTGAAGAATTTGGAAGTGATCTTATATGGGTTACTCATTTTCATAAGGATAAAAACTTTTACACATGGAATAATCCTGATAATCCAAATGAGTCTCTAAGCTACGATTTACTTTGCAGGGGTATAGAATGGATGTCTGGAACAGTAAGAATAGAAAAATATGATAAATTAATTGAAAATATGAAAGATCAGGGTCTCGATCCAAAGAATTATGAAGGTTATCTGCAGGCTTTTAAATATGGAATGCCGCCTGAAGCAGGTTTTTCATTCGGTTTGGAAAGAATGACTCAGAAGATTTTTAATTTTGATAATGTTAGGCAGGCAACACTGTTTCCAAGAGATGTTGAAAGATTGAGTCCGTAATTAAGGATTGATTTTATCTATCACTAAAAGTATACTGTTTAAATAATTTTAGTGGTCATTTCAATGGATTCACAGAAAGATAATAAACAATCTCAGATAGCAACTGAATATAATGCTAATTCTTTGATTAATAATCAATCACAAAATATAATATCAGAGAATACTAACCAACAAACAATTAGACCTGTTATACCTCCTTTAGGACCTGATAAAGGTTCACCAGCAAATATCTTCAATCCAGTAGATAATAATAAAGTTCAAAAAAAAGGAAGCAAGACTTTTTTGTTTTGCTGTTGCGGTTTTAGTGCTATTTTAGCATTAATTATAATAATTTTAGTTCTGTTATCTCTTTTTACAGATATAAATATTCCAATAATTTCAAGTTTAGTAGGGAAGCTTAATAAAGACCCCCAAAATGAAGCTGAATTAGCCGCTAAGAATCTAGTAGGTACTGTTATTGGGATGTTATCTCCAGTTGCAGAAGCAAAAGAAAGTTTGGTTTCTAAATTTGTGAAAAGTGAAATATCACAAGATTTTCTAAAAGAGCAAATTAATAATTATAAAGAGATTGAAAGCATTAGATTCGAGTCTGTTTTAAAACTTGATAATCTTGAAGGATATTTAGATTCTAGTCCTGATTCAATGATTGATACATCGGCAAATATAAATGGAGCGATTAATTATAAAGAAGAAAATGATCAGAAATATGAAATTGAATTAGATGCCAGTTACAAGACAGTAAAAAAAGAAGATAATTATAAGGGTAAATTAAAAGTGTTCGGTAATATAACATATATTTTAATATCTCAATTGTCAGGTAGTTATTCAAAATTTAATGAGTATATAAAAGATCAATGGTTTAAGGCAGAACAAGCTGCCACTTTAGATTTAATAATTAGTGAATATAAAACTGAAGCAAAAGATATAGAAGAAGAAAATATAGAAAAGCTATTGGAATTTATTACAGATGACAGTGTGACTAAAAATGCGAAATTTGTAGAGGATGAAAATATTAAGGAAAATAAATGTTATTGTATTAATTTATCATGGAATAACGATGAATTTAAAGAAGTGTTAAAAACTTATTCAGAAATTTACGATAAGGAATATAATGAAGCTCAAGTAAATGAAAGTTTTAAGAATATTGGTAAAGTAGCTGCAGATATATGTATTGACAAGAATTCTTCAAACATACATAAATTTAGTATGATATGGGAGGGCAAAACTGAAGATATTGGTGAGCTGTTAAATATAAGTTTGGTTTTATGGGATTATAATGAAGATATACAAATAGATGTTCCAGAGGATTCAATAATTATAGAAGAATTATTTGAGAATTTGTATTAATATATAAAATATTAGTCATAATTAGAAATATCTCCCTGATCTTGTTTTAATTATTTAATCAAGATTGTATTTTAAGTTATAACCACTTTAGATATCCAAGGAAACAATAATTACTTTTAATTATATTATCCACTTGACACATACATTATATTTATCTAATATGGTGATGAGTGGTGAATTGTGGTGAAATATTAAAAATTAATCAATGTTAATAGGAGAATATACAAATAAACTTGGAGAGAAAAATCGTTTAGCTCTTCCTAAGAAATTTAGAGAGATACTCGGTAATAAAGTGATAGTAACAAGAGGCTATGAAGAATGTTTGATAATAATAAATTCAAAACAATGGGATAAGTTGCTATCAGTATTTTCTGACAAAGCTTTTACAAATAGTCCTGTAAGAGATACTCGAAGATTTCTAATTGGGGGAGCTTGCGAAGTTGAGCATGATAAACAAGGAAGATTTGTATTGCCTAATAATTTAAAAGAGTTTGCTAGTATAAGTAAAGAAGTTGTATTTGTTGGATTAATTGACTGGGTGGAAATTTGGGATAAAGATAAATGGATAGAAAGAATGAAAATTGTTAAGAAAAATGCATCAAAGATAGCTGATGAGCTTCAGAAACTAAATAAATATGAAAGATAGATTAGACAAAAGTATACATAAAAGTGTTCTTTTAAAGGAAAGTATAGATTTTTTAAATATTAAACCAAATGGAATTTATGTTGATTGTACTCTAGGAGGGGGAGGACATACTTTGGAAATTGTAAAAAGATTGAAAGATAAAGGAAAAGTTATATGTTTTGATATTGATAAAGAATCAATTAATAGATTTGATAAATATTTAGTCAAAGATAATTGGAATAAGGATAAAGAGAAACATTTCAAAAATAATGTTGAAATAATATTAATAAATAAAAACTTTGAAAATATTAAAGAGTACTTAAATCAACTGAATTTAATGAGTGTTAACGGAGTAATTGTTGATTTAGGAGTTTCTTCAGATCAACTTGAAAATAAGAAAAGAGGATTTAGTTATACAAAAGATGGTCCGTTAGATATGAGAATGGATTTGAATTTGAAAGTTAAAGCAGAAGATTTAATAAATGGATTATATGAAAAAGAACTTGAGAAACTATTTAAAGAGCAAGACGAGAAATATGCTAAAAGAATAGCGAAAGCAATAATATATGAAAGGAAAAAACAATATATTGACACAACTTTGCACCTTGTAAAAATTATTAAATATGCAATACCAAAAGTGAGATTTGGTAGGCATTATAGATCCAATAATACAGATGTAAGTTATTATTGGATTAAACCAGTAATGCGGGTGTTTCAAGCTCTACGAATTGCAGTTAATTCTGAACTTAGTTCTCTGCGAAATATGCTGCCCCAAGCTCTTGAGACACTCGCTTCTGGACCTACTAGCGGAAGATTGGTTGTAATAACATTTCATTCAGGTGAAGACAGGATTGTAAAAAAAACCTTTAAAGAATGGGAAAATGAAGGGAAAGTGAAAATATTAACTAAACAATTAGTTAGACCTGATGTGGATGAAATAAGGAATAATTTAAGAGCAAGAAGCGCAAAACTTAGATGTATTGAAAAATTAATATAATATTATGAAAAATAAAGAATTAATTAAAAGAAAAAGTAAAATTAAGCCAAGTTTACTAATTGTTCTATTTATAATACTTATAGTTACTATAGTTTCTCAGCTGGCTTTTCTGTCAGTGTTCGGTACAAAAGGCAAAGAAGTTGCAAAGATAAGAAGTGAACAAAAAAGACTAATTTTGGATAACGAGCTATTAGATGCTGAGATATGTAAGAATCAGTCTTTGATAAGAATAAAAACAATAGCTTCGTTGGAACTAGGAATGGTTACAATAGATAAGCTAGAATATGTAATTTACTACGAATCGCTTAGTTCTAAAAGCAAATAAAGTCAATTTATTGTATTTTTAACACCCATATATTATCATTTTAGTTAAGATGTATATTCAAAAAGGTTCTAATTGGAGAATCAAAATTATATATAATATCTTTATAATTATTGTATTAATTATAGTTTCCTTTTTATTCCGTTGGCAGATAATTGAGTATGATAGATATAGAGTTTTAGCAAATCAGAGAGTTAAAGATTCACAGCTTGCTTCACTTCGAGGATCTATTTTATCTTCAGATGGTTCACCTCTTGCTTATAGTGTTCCTGTGTACGATGTATATGCTTATATACCTGAAATAGAATATGCCGAAGATCTTTACAGACAAACTAGAGAAGAGTTTATTTATAAAGTAAGCAGTATTTTGGAGTTAGATAAAGAAAAATTAGAAGGTAAGCTAAATACAGATATTTTATATACTAGTGTAGCTAAAAATGTATCTGCAGAAAAGAAAAAAGAACTAGAAAATACTAAATCTGATAGAAATGCAGATAAAAGTCTTGAGGGGTTGCATTATGAGCCTAGTGAGCAAAGAATATATCCGGATGGATATTTATCTAGTCATATTATTGGATTTGTCGGTAAAAATTCTTTAGGTGAAGATATTGGAAGAAATGGAATAGAAGGTTATTGGAATGGTGATCTTTCATGGAAAAAAGGATTTTTAATTGAGGAGACAGATAGCTTCGGTAACCAAATTTTGACAGGAAAATATGAACCAATATTTCCTAAAGTAGGAAGAAGTATTAGGCTGACTATAAATAGAGGATTGCAAGAGATTGTAGAGAAGAAAATTGAAGAAGGAGTTAAAAAGTGGAATTCCAAAAGCGGAACAGTTGTAATAATGGATCCAAGATCTGGTGAAATTTTAGCGATGGCTAATTATCCAACATATGATCCAAATAAATATAATGAAATTCAGGATTTTAGTGTTTTTAGAAATAAAGCAGTATCTGATCCATATGAATTTGGTTCTGTTGGAAAATGTTTTACAGCATCAGCTGCTATAGACTTAAATATTTATACTCCAAAAACAATTGTATTTGATCATCATGAAGGATGCATAGATTTAACATCTGACAAGATTGTTTGTACAGCAAGCAAAAAGGAAGCAGAAGAAATGGATGTAACAGATGTACTGGCATATAGTGACAATATTGGTGCTTATTATATAGCTGATAAAGTAGGTGCTGAAAATATGTATAAATATTTAAGAGAGTTTGGAATAGGAAATAAAACTAATATTGGACTTGCTGAAGAATCTTCAAGTACGTTAAAAGTTCCTGAAGATTGGAATATTGCGGATATTGCTGCTTATTCATATGGACAAGGGTATTCTGCAACACCATTGCAAATTGTATCCGGAGTATCGGCTATTGCAAATAAAGGAACTAGAATGCAGCCATACATCGTATCGAAAATATACGATGAAGAGAAAGTAATAGAGATCGAACCAAAAGTAGCTAGTACACCGTTATCAAAAGAATCTGCTATGACTGTAAATGAGATGTTAACGGAAGTATTTACTCGGAATGGATCTAGGTGGGAATATAAAGAACTAAATAATTATAAATTAGCCGGGAAATCAGGAACTGCGTCAATATTATCTGAAAGTGCGTTATCTTATGCAGAAGATAGAGTAAATGTTACTTTTATTGGTTGGGATTCATCGGATAATCCAAAATTTATTATGTTAATAAAATTAGAAGAACCTGAAGGATCTCCATATTCTGTTACGTCAGTTCAGCCTTTATGGATGGAGACTTTTTTAGAAATAAAAGACTATATTGGAGTGGTACCGATTGTAAAGTAAGATTTTTTATGTATTTTAAGATGGTAAAAATCGAGGCTGCATGTATACATGTTCACTTATAATTTGTTTACGCTCATCTAAATCAAATCTTAAAACTTGACAAATAATTATAACTATTTGATTTAAATCAATATGATATGATTTAAGTTTCTCGCTTATTCTAATATTTATTGAAATAGAAGATCCTGGATTTTGCATAATTTGTAGTAATATTTTTAAACTTCCCCAATACATTGAATTCTGTAATCGGGAGCCCATAATTAAAACACATACCCAATATGCATATTCATGTATAAGTGCTGTGACTTCTGATTCTATAATTGAAGGTTTTGGGCTTTTTGCAAATATTTCTTGATATTCTGTGTAGAGCTTTTTTAGTTGATCAGTTACGCTAGTATCATAAGGTTTTACATCTATTAATGATAATTTGATTCTCCATAATGTTAAAGCTTGATTTACAGAATTAAGTTCTCCTATGTCATGTAAGGCTCTAATGTAAGCTGGGTAATATATATTTGGATGATTTGTTTGTATATATTTACCAATTGCAGATCTTTGTTCAGACGATTGATAAGATTCTAAACAGTAAATTAGAAATTGTGATTGTTGATTTAATGGGTATTCCGGCATTTACGTAAATATTTTAAACAATTAATCATATCATAAATATATACCCCGTATGAAATGTAATTTGTACAATTAAGTACCGTTATTCTATTAAGCAGAGAAATATTTACAACATCTAAATCTATAACACTTAAAAATATTTTTAGAGATTATCTTAATAATTTTTTATTAAGATAAAATATGAATAAGATAATTATTATTTTCAAAAACATTATTAACAAAGATCTTAAATTCCAATTTGAATATATATACTCTACGTCAAGAAATTTTACTGAATTTATCAAAAAAAGCTTAATGTTAATACAAATTCATCTAGGAAATAAATCAAATTGCTTGTTAATTTCAAAAAATGATACTGGAAATATCCTACTCTGTTCAAATAGAATCATAAATTTAAATTTAAAATATAACTTTATAAAACAAAATAGTTGTTATCATATTTCTTTGAAAAACCTTAAGAATAATTTTAATAAATTAATTTATTTTAAAAAAAATAAGATTAATATTATAATTCCCTGTGTAAATAAAAATAATTTATTAGGATTTCTATTTATTGGAGACAAGAAAAATAATAGAACTTACACATTAGAAGAAAAGGAATTATTAAATAAAGTTTCTTTAATATTAGGGAAGTACTTAATTAGGCACTTTGCTTTTTATGGTGATACTTTATTATCGCTTAAATATTTTTCAAAACCCAATTTACTCAATAATAACGGATTATTAAATCTTGATGTTATAAATAAATTATCTAAGGCAAGAAATATATCAAAAGTCGATGCTTTAAGAGAAATAATTAAAAAATCAATTTTATATTTTAAACCTACTCAGGAAGAGTTAGAAAAAAGAACACTTTCTAAAATAAGATATGAAATATTATCTATGCTTGCTTTTGAAGAAGCTTGTGAATCTCAGATAATGTGGGATTTAGGGTTTGATATTTTTACTAGAAGTGTTAACGAAAAAATGAGTAATATTAAAGCTCCAAGATTAAAATGTAGAACTGCAAGTGAATATGCAGCTACAAGTATAAGATCATATAGAAGAATTAAAAAGGAAGCTGTAAAGATGCTTGCATGGAGGATTGAAAGTTGGAATAAAATATAAAACAAAATAATACACCGTACTTTGTTAGTATTTGATTAATTTCAGTTTATATGTAAAATATTCATTAATAATTGATAGTTTTAGTATAATTATGATATGCGTTTAAAAGTATTATTTAATCCTTTTACAAGTAGTTCTGTTGCACATATGGTGAGATGTTTTGCTATTGCTGATGAGATGAAAAAGAGGGGTTATGAGTTTTATTTCACGTCTAGTAAATCAAAAAAGGATTTTATAGAGAAATATGGTTATAAAGTAATAATGACTTATCCTGATGTGAATATTAATGATCCGAAGGATCAATCTGTAAATTTTTTGAAGGATTACCATGATGAATTTGTTGAATGGTTTAAAGCGGAAATAAAAGCTACAAGATTATTAAAACCAGATGTGGTAATTGTAGCTCCTGCTATATTTGGTCCACATGTATATTATGCCACTAAAACTCCATTAATAAGTATTATTGATGTACAATATCTTGGAACTGAATGTAAGGGTTTAATGGGTATATCAAAGTGTACTGATAAATTGATTGATAGGTTTTTAACTACTATTCTTAGGCCTGTATTTGATAAAAAATTTACTAGAATATATTTAAAAGAGGTGATGAATATATATAAAGATCTTGGATTAAGAAACGATATTAAAAGCAGAGATGAGTTGTATAATCCCATGGCGGTTTTAATACCATCTGATAATTATACTCAACCTATGAGAATGGATAGAAAAGATACTGAATATATAGGTCCTCTGTTTTGGGATGGATTTGAACGAATGAATACAGATATTTCTGAAGAAAAAATAAAGAAGTTTAAGAAAAACAAAAAACTAATATATTTGATGTTTGGGGGTAGTTTATTTGATAAGGATATATACAATAAGATTATAAATACCTTAATGGAATTAAAACAAAAGTTAATTGTATGTATCGGTCCGAATTTTAAGCGAAGTGAGTTTCGAAATGATAATAATGATCTGATGATTAGAACTTTAGTACCAGGTATGAAGCTGTCAAGATTATCTGATATTATAGTAAATACAGGATCTCAAGGCTCAGTAATGCAGGGTTTATGGTGGGGAAAACCCCAAGTAACAGTGCCAGTGATTATGGACCAAGCATTTTATTCAAATAGACTTGAAGAGATGGGATTAGGTATAAATACGAATCATGTTAGTTTACTTAAATTTTCAAAAAGAGAAAGTTTTTCAAAACTTCCAAATGATATATCTGAAAAGATAATATTAGGGGTGAAGCAAATAATAAAAAATGATAAATATAAAAAAAATGCTTTAGAATTTAGAAAAGTACTAAGAAAATATAACGATGCTCCCAAAAAAGCAGTAAATTTTATTGAGAATTACATAAAATGATTTTAGAAATAGTAATTTTATCTACAATATTAATATTAAATATATTTATCTTCATTGGTACCTTGAATGCACAATCAGAAAACGGTAGCAAAAAAAGAAAACTCTTTGTAGGTATGATAATAGGTATAATATTATGGGTATTATCTATACTTATAACAGATGTATTTTATAAAAATATCAAAGTTAGCTTAATTGCATCAAGAGGATCTTTTGCAGCAACTGCTTTTATATCTATTTTCTATATTTTGTTTTCATCATCTTTTAATGTATATATAAGCAAAATTGAGAAAGTTATTATTAAAATATTAATATTACTCTCGATTATAGGAATATTTATATCTTTTTCTAGTTATATTGTAGAGTCAGTAGAAGTAATAGAAAACAGATTTTTAAAATCAACATTTGGAACACTATACTATCCTTACGGTGTATATATTCTATCTTCATTTGCATTTCCTTCTTTATTATTATTTCGTTCATATATTAAAGAACAGAATAACGCTTTAAAAATGCAGATATTATATATATTTTTAGGATCAGTTTTATCTATTACATTTTCTCTTATTACAAATATACTTTTTCCTATATTAAATATCGGTGAAATAAGATATCTAGGACCTTTTTCTCTAGTATTTTTCTTATCATTTACATATTATGCAATAATTCGTTATAGATTTCTTAGTATAAGATTTATATTAGGAAAAGCAGTATATTTTCTATCAATTTCACTCTTACCTTACGTTACATTTTTTGGTGTTTATTATTTACAAGATAAATTATGGGGTTCAATTTTCAATGTCGGAGCTATTATTACAGGATTATTTTTATCAGGTCTATTTGTTTATGTTTTTTTTAATGCAAAAACTAGTATAGGTAAATTAATTAATCGAGCAATTATATATCCATATTTTGATCCAGAAGAAGTGAGAAATGAATTTATTAGAAATATAAGTAAAGAGTTAGGTATCGATAAACTTGGGAGTATTACTATTAGTCTTTTTATGAAGTATTTAAATATAGATAAGTGTGGTCTGGTCATTTTTGGGAAGGGAAATAAAAACTTAATATATAAAGATATACATGGATTTGAATATCAAAATTACAATGATTTAGAGAAACTTATGAATTCTAAGAAATATTTTAATAATGATTCTACTGAGCAAATTATTATTTTAGATGAATTACAACAGAAGTATGATTTTATAGAAGATAAAAGTTTACTAAATCTAGTAAAGTCTATAAGTAATGCAAAAATTGAAATAATAGTTCCTATAAGCATTAAGTCAAAACTAAATGGTCTTTTATTATTAGGAGAAAAAAAGAACGGAAATGCATACACTATTGATGATATGGATTTTATCGAAAGCATTATTGCAAATGCCTCTGTTGCTTTAGGAAGAGCTCTATTATATAAGGAAGTAGAGAACTTTAATCTTACTCTTAAACAAAGAGTTGACGATCAAACCAAAGAGCTAGCTAATAAAGTTGAAGCACTAGAAGAAGCTCGTAGAAAAGAACGCGACATGATAGACATACTTGGCCATGAACTTAGAACACCATTAAGTATAATAAAAAGCGGTTTTGCTTATCTTGATATATTATTTAACAAAGAAATAAAAAGTAAATTAGATTCTGATATAAATAACAAATTACTTATATATAATGATAGAATTAATGAAAACATTGAAAGGGAAATAAAGCTTATAGATAATCTGCTTGGATCAACGAAAATTGATAAAGGGAAATTGGAACTACAGAAAGAAGAGGTAGATATAATAGATGTAATAGAAGACGGGATTATAGGACAGAAAAAGAAAGCGGAAAAGACAGAGTTGTACTTAAGATTTAATAAACCAGAAAATGCTGAAAAATATCCAAAAATATTAGCAGATAGAGCGAGAATTCAAGAGGTAATGGATAATCTTTTGAGTAATGGAGTAAAATACACACAAAAAGGAGGAGTAACAATTGATATAGGAAATGATGGGAATTTTGTGACAGTGCATGTGAAAGACACTGGTATAGGAATACCAAAAGTAGATATTCCAAACCTTGGCAAGAAATTCTATAGAGTGGGACAATATACAGAAGGGTCATTAGAAAGAGATTTGAAAATGGTAAGGTCAGGCGGAAGCGGACTTGGATTATATGTAACATATGGTTTAGTAAAAGCTCATGGAGGAAAAATTTGGGTTGATAGTGAAATTGGAAAAGGTTCTGTTTTCCATTTTTCAATACCAATTTATAAAGGGCAAATGAATACTCAAAAAAATAAAAGAGATATTGAAAAAGATATTTTTAAGAGAGAGGGGTTAAAAACGAATAATAATAGCAACTAAATTTATTAGATATTGATTTGAAAGATGAATGGAAGATTATAAAACTTGGAGGTTCTTTACTTTCACCTAAAGCTTTGGATCCAATTCCATTTGATTTTGATTATTCTTTGAGATTTCTAAAGTTAATAGATAAATGGCAGAAAGATGGTAACATTTTAAAAGTTGCTCTTATTATTGGAGGAGGGTATTTAAATAAAGTATATTTAGATGAAACTTTGAAATTTATTAATAAAAGTAAACTTACTTATTTAAATGAATTTTCAAATGATTTAAAAGATTATATTGGATCAGCTTCCATTGCTTTGAATGAACATGTCTTACTCTCTATAGCTACGGCTTTTTGGGATAAGAAAAATGTATTCCAAGATGTTATAAAATATTTACAATACGAAAATCTTTCTAATATTGTTTTATCTCGTGATATAAAAATAATAATAGCTGGAGCGAGTGGGCCTGCTCATTCGAGTGATGCAAATGCTTTATTTATAGCGGAATATTTAAAATCAAAATCTATAATAAGTTTAAAAAATGTTGATGGAGTTTATGATAAAGATCCAAATAAGTTCAGAAATGCTAAGTATTTCAAACATCTGACTTGGAATGAATATGAAAAAGTATTGGGAAATGCAAAATACGAACCCAGGAGTCATTTTCCAATAGATGTTTACGCTACTTCTAAAGCAAAAAAAATGGGAGTTGAATTTATTATTATGGATGGAAGAAACTTAGAGAATTTAGATAAATATTTAAATGAAAAAGAATATAAAGGAACTATTGTATGTGATTGACTTATTTTTTTCTAATCTTAATGCTAAATATGTCATAACTGGATATAATTATGATATATGTATTCTCAAGAAAGTTTATTAAATACAGTTGAGCTTGTCGTACCAGGAATAAAATATAGTCATGGAAATGATGTTATGATGGCGGTTGTAGGAACATGTTTTCAGGAATTATTTCCCAATTCTTTACAATATCATAATTTAAAGGGTTGTGATATAGGATTAATGGAATCTATGGCTTGGGATTTAGTTGAATGGGGTAAAAGAATAATGTCAGATGAATTAAGAAGGAAACTTGAATTAGGTTATAGACCACAGTTTGCACAAGTATTATTAAATAGATTAGGTAAAATAATACAACCTGCCTTAAGGAGCAGTGCTGTTCTAAATAGATATATGGAATCTTCATATAGAGAACATATTAAAGGTTTAGGAGCTAATTGTATAATTGTATCTTCTAATCTTCAAGCTTTTGACGTTTTAAATCCAGATATTCAATTCATATATGTCGTTGTTGATTTGTGTCCTGAAGCAAAGGTACCTTATGTTTCGAGAAATTTTCTAGCTAATAATGTGATAGTTATTTCTGTATGTAATAGAACTACAGAAGGCCTTAAAAAACAAGGAATACCGCCAGAACAAATCAAAGAAATAGGTCTTCCTGTTTCAATTGAACTTGCAAAAGCTGCAATAGAACGTATTGAATTACAGAGAGAAGATATTGGAAAAGTTCTAGTACATATAGGTGCAACTGGACCTGAAATACCTGTTGCTCTTAAGGTTATAAAAATGTTAGTTGATGATGGAATTGAAGTAATTGTTTTTTGTGGTGATAATCCAAATATAAGTTTGGCTTTTAGAGAACAAGTCTTACAAATAAGTAATAAAATCGAAGTATATGGAGGAATCGCAGGGCAAGGTAGAGAAGAACAGTTGAGGTTATTATTACAAGTACTTGCTGATCCACAGGTTAATATTATTGTAGCAAGATCAAATCAATGTATTTTAATAGCTTTAGCTTTAGGCCTCAAAATGATAGCTATGCCTGGTTTCCAGACATTCGAAGAAGAAGCTTATCGACGAATTTGTGAAGTTAATCCAAATACAGTTTATGCTGATGATTTTATAAGATGTGGTAGAAAATTAATTGTTAGGCAATATTTTGAAGGAGGATTACATTTTTGTACATCTGATATATTAAAACAATATTTACATATTTGAATTTTAAATATGTATTTATAACTGTGATTATACTATTATTTTACCGTTATATATTAATAGTGGGTTTATTGCCCACTTTTTGTTATTATAATAGGAAATAATTTTATATTTTATTAGTTATTTTATGTCATCATATAAAATAATTGGAGGAAAACCCTTAAGAGGTACAATCATCCCTCTACCAAATAAAAATTCAATTTTAAAAATTATACCTGCTTGTGTACTTTGTGATGAACCAGTTTTGCTTCATAATGTCCCCAAAAGTTCTTCTGTAAGAGCAATGTTAAGAATATTCAGTGATTTAGGGGGTAAGGTTTCATATAGAAAAGGTAATATTATACAATTAAATTCATATTCAATAAAAAAGTATTCTATAGATGATAAATTAGCATGCAGAGAACGGGCTAGTCTTTTATACTTAGGTTCTTTGTTATCAAGATTCAAAAAAGCAGAAATTGGAGATAGTGGAGGGTGTATGTTAGGAAATAGGCCTTTGGATTCCATGTTTAAGGGACTTGAGTCATTGGGAGTAAAAATCGATAATGATAAAGGTTATAAAATGATGACTAATGGTTTAAAAGGTAATTCTAATATTTGGCTCCTGGAAGCATCTGTTACAGGAACAGAGACTTTAATAATCGCTTCAGTAAAAGCAAAAGGTACTACTATTATCTATAATGCAGCGTGTGAACCACATACGCAAGATTTATGTAATTTCCTTGTAGCATGTGGAGCTAAAATAAGTGGTATTGGGACGAATAGACTAGTGATACAAGGAGTGGATTATTTAAAAGGTACTAATTGGAGTATTATACCTGACCATCTAGATATAGGAGGACTTATTATTGCTGCAGTATTAACAAAAGGTGAGTTGTTAATTAAAAATGCTATTCCTGATCACATGACACAAATATTAAATTATTTCTCGAAATTTAATGTAAAAGTGGTAATAAAAAATAAGGATATATTTGTTCCATCTAACCAAAACTTAAAATGTAAACATAATATAAAAGGTGATATAGACAAAATACCAGACCAACCTTGGCCTGGTTTCCCTGTTGATCTTATTCCTGAAATAGTTGTTCTAGGAGCTTGTTCAAAAGGTAATATGAAGATTTATAGTATAATGTATGAAACGCAATTGCTTTTCGTTGAACAATTACTCAGAATGAAAGCAAAACTAGATCTTGTAAATTCGCACGAAGTTATATCTTTTGGCCCTTCCAATTTAATTGGAGTTACACTAGATGCACCAAGTATTTTAAGGTGTGCTTATTCTTTAATTTTAGCAGGACTATCAGCAAAAGGTGAAACGATTATAAAAAATGCCGATATAATTGAAAGAGGGTATCCTGATATTGTAAAAAGATTAATATCTTTAGGTGCGAATATTCAAAAATTTTAAATAAATTAATATGAAAAACTTTTTTAGGCAAATTTTAAAAACAATATTAGGTGTATTAACAAAAGCAATCATCAGAAAGCATAAAATGTATTTAATTATTATAACTGGTTGGTATGGGTCAAGTATAGTTAGAGAATTAATATATCATTTGTTAAAATCTAATTTTAATGTTCGGAGAAACACAAATAGTATATGGTGGGACCTATCAATTCCTTTAGTTATATTAGGTTATGAAGACAAAAAAAGAAATTATTTCGAATGGATAATTTTAGTTTTCAAGATTATTTTTTCATTTTTAACCAAACCTAATTATCATCATAAAATTATTCTAAATTTAGATACTTTAAATGATAGAACTGCCGATTTCTGGGTGAAATATCTTAAGCCTCAAATATGTGTAATATTAAATGAAAATCCGAGAAGTAAGCTGCTTAAAAGGATATTGTTAAATAAAGAATATAAAGATACTTTGTTTGTATATAATAAAGACGTTTTCAGGGAATTAGAAAAGTATACTTTAAGAAGGTACGTGTATTCACAGAAACATGGTGATTTGTTGTTTAAAAAGATAGACAATGTACTAGTTGTTAAAAGTAGAAAAGTTAAAATTAAAATAAAAATATCAAATACCTATAATTTTATATGGGAGTTTATACCTGCTGCTATCTCTGTAGCTCTAATTGAAAAAATGCCTTTAAAACAGATAAATTCAAATATTATTCAATTTAATTTGCATCCATATCAATATAAAGCTGTATTTGCGCATTTAAAACGTTTTATTAAATCAGATGAATGATAAAGTAAACACAAATGAAAACTCTGATAAAGAATTATTAAAGTTGGTAAAAAAGGAAAAGTCTTTTTTTGGAGAAGTATATAAAAGATATTATAAGAAAATATTCAACTATATTCGAAGACGTGTAAAAAGTAAATCTATATGTGAAGATTTGACTTCAGAAGTTTTTGAAAAAGCGTATAATGCTATAGATGATTTCAAGTGGCAGGGTATTAGTATATCCGCTTGGTTATTTAGAATTGCTAAAAATTTACTTACTGATTATTATAGAAAAAGTGGGAGAATTGGAGAAATAATATCTTTATCTGAAATAGAATCTTTTCTTGAGGGTAATGAAAGATCTTTGTATAGTGATTATATTAAAGATGAAGAGGAAAATGTATTATATAATACGTTAAGAGAGTTTAATGAAAAAGAACAATATTTGTTATATTACAAGTTTTTCGAAGATTTAACTAATAAGGAAATAAGTAAGATAGTAGGAATTAGCGAATCTAATGTTGGAACAAAACTTTATAGAATTAGAAAAAAACTTAAAATAATTTTACAGTCAAATAGTATATTTAAATAAGTTATTATGTATTAATAACAATAATATGGATATTAAATCAATTGTTCCTAGAAGTATTAGGAATTATTATCATTCAATCCAATCTACATTCGCAAATATGAAATATGATTTTCCTGCTGCAAAATTAAAGGTAATTGGAGTAACAGGAACAGATGGGAAAACAACTACTGTAAATATGATCTATGAAATATTAAAAGCTGGAGGTTATAAAGTAGCTCTAATAAGCACAGTCTGTGCGAAAATAGATAATAAGGAAATTAATCTTGGTTTTCATGTTACAACTCCGGATCCGCATATTATTCCATATCTATTAAAGAAAGTAGTTGATGGGGGTAATAAATGGGTTGTTCTCGAAGTTACATCTCATGCTTTGGATCAAAATAGAGTAGCAAATATTGTTTTTTCTAAAGCTGTTTTCACTAATATAACTCCTGAACACCTTGATTATCATGGGAACTGGAAAAGTTACGCTTTAGCAAAAGCTAAATTAATAAACTTAGTTGAGGAAGGCGGAGAGATTATATATAAAGAAGACGAACAGGGTGGTAGATTTATAGAACACATGGTAAAGAGAAATCCTAAAGTTCTATTGAAACTAATTTGTAATGATAATTTAGTAAAAAAGTCAGAAGTTAATAAAGAGGGGATTAAATTTAAGTATCTTATTAATGGTAGAGAAGAAGAGGTTTATATACCAATACTAGGTTCTTATAATATCGCTAATGCGCAATGCGCTATAAAGACGTGTGAAGGTTTGGTAAAGAATGAAGTTATTATTGAAGCACTTAGTAAATTTAAAGGTGTTCAAGGTCGAATGCAGGTTATTAAAAGAAAAGTCCCTTGTATGATAATAATTGATTTTGCACATACTATAAATGCTTTAAAGAGAGCATTACTTACAATAAATAGTATGAAAGAAAAAGGGAAAATATTTGTTGTATTTGGAACTGCTGGACTTAGGGACAAAACGAAGAGATATAAAATGGGTTTAATTGCTAGTAAATATGCAGATGTAATTATTATTACGTCTGAAGATCCAAGAATTGAGAAGTTAAAAAGTATTAATAACCAAATCTTAGAAGGGAGTACAAAATCAAGCAGTAAATTACTAAAAAGATTTGTAAATAGAGATGATTTTCGCAAAATAAATATAGAAGATCAAAAAAGAATAATAGATGTAAGGTTTAAAGAGGGGAAAAAATCACTTTATGTTTTTGATGAAGAAAGTCCGCACAGCAGAGAAGATGCAATTGAATTAGCAATTAAATTAGCTACGAAAGAAGATATAGTTCTTTCGACTGGTAAAGGTCATGAGACAAGTATGTGTTTTGGTAAAAAAGAATATAAGTGGAGTGAATATAAAACAGTAATTCGTGCTATTAACAAAAGGTATAAGAAATAATTATTTTCAGTTTAAATTCAATGATATATATTGTTTTAATAATAATAATAATTATTATTAATGCTATACCAGCTTTTATGCCTCCAACATGGACTATTGTATCTTATTTCTATATCAAATATAAAGTAAATTTATTATTAATTACGGTTATTGCTGCTATATCATCCTCAATTGGCAGGTTATTTCTTGCTAAATATTCATTTAAAATAGCCAGCAAATTATTATCATTAGAATCAAAGAAAAACTTAAATTTTATTGGAAGTAAAATAAAAGGACACCCTATTAAAGTTTTAATTTTTACATTTTGTTGGGCGGTTTCTCCTATAGCTTCAAATGTATTATTTATTATTGCGGGATTATCTAAGATAAATTTGAGATATGTTTTAATAGGATTTTTTGTAGGCCGTTTGATAAGTTATTTTTTGCTTGGATATACTGCTTATTTTATATATAAAAACATAAGGAATATTTTTGTAGACAGTATATTTGATTATAGGAATTTATTAATAGAAATATTGAGTATTTTAGTTTTATTTATATATATGTTTATTGACTGGAAAACACTACTTATAAATAAAAAAATAAAATTTAACTTTAGGATTTTCAAGTAATAAAGTTAAAATATGATAAGTAATAATATATTTAACACTTTCAGATATATAATAGTATTGATCGATATAATTATAAATTTAAAAAGTATTATAATCGTTTTATGAAAAGGCAATTCAGTAAATATTTCAAAAAGAAATTAAGAATTAAAGTTAGAAAACAGATTAATTTTAGTAATAAATTTAAAACTAAAAGAATAAACGAGCAAATTCAATGGGATAATTACAAGCATTTACTAAATACAGGTAGTTTTAATGCATTAGTAGTAAATAATAAAATTAATTATATTGAGATTTTATATAAAAATAAAATTTATAAAGCTGTTTTATATAAAGGTATTGATCGAGAATTATTAAAAACAATAATTGTGGGTGATTATGTAAAAGTAGTAAATGAATTAGATAATTATTTAATTATATATAGAATACCAAGAAAGAATTGTATATCAAGAATTAAAACAGATTCGACACGATTATCACCTTTTCAATATTATGAACAGATAATTGCTGCTAATATTGATCTTGCAGTTATTGTCTGTTCGACAAAAAATCCTCCATTTAATTCAAAAATTATCGACAGATATCTTATAATATGTCAATATAATAAAGTTAACTTTTTGATATGTATTAATAAATGTGATTTAACTTTTACTAAAAACAAAATAATAAAATGGTATAAAGATAATTTAAATATTAATATTGTAAAAACATCTACAATTACTGGCAAAGGAATTCTGGAATTAAAAAAATATTTTACAGGTAAAGCTGTAATATTATTAGGACAAAGTGGAGTAGGAAAATCATCAATTATAAATTTATTAAATCCAAAATTTAAAGTTAAGGTAAGATCAATAAGTAAGAAAAATAAAAAAGGGAAACATACAACAACTAAATCTAGTATTTATGTTTTAGATAGAAATGTGTATATTATAGATACGCCGGGTATTAGATCTTTAGGAATAGAGAATATAAATAAAAATGAGATTAAAAATTATTTTACTGAATTTAATGAGTATAATAATTTATGTAAGTATAATGATTGTATTCATTATAAAGTAGACTGTTGTGCTGTAAAAAATGCTGTGATGAAAGGTTTAATTACTCGTTTTAGATATGAAAGCTACATTAAATTATTAGAAGGATAATATTATGAGATTAATTTTTTCAGAATTTAAATCAAATTATGAGAAATATTATTTTCCTTATCAGGTTTACTTATATAAAGAAGAAGATGATGATTTAGATAAAATCTATGATATGGGATTTCTTCCGACTAGGATACTAAAAAATCTTTTTTATCTTTGCAGGAGTTTAAGAATAGATTTAAGACAATTTGATTTATCAAGCGAAAATAGAAGAATACTAAAAAAAACTGAATATATGAGTATGAATATATTAAACATAGATGAATTTAATTACGATTATACTATAGGTAAAATGGGAAAAGATTTTTATGATAAAAGATTTAGTAAAAGAGTAATGAGTGCAAACAAGATAAAATGGCTTTTTACAGAAGGTTTTTGTACTCATGTTGCGGTATATAGAGATAGAGAAGAAATAATTGGATATTGTTTGCTAGTAAAAGGGCAAAACCTTATTCATTATGCTTATCCTTTCTATGACTTAAGATATTTCAAAAAGAATGCAGGAATGGGTATGATGCTTCGATTGATTATATGGTCTTGTGAAAATGGATTGAAATATACATATCTAGGTACGTGTTATACTGAAAAGGCTTTGTATAAGACTCAATTTAAAGGTTGTGAATACTTTACAGGTTGGAATTGGAGTAATGATATAAATGAATTAAAATATTTAGTAAGAAATAAAATTAAAATAAAAAAACTGAGTGAAGATATATATAGAAATTTTGGACTAAAGTATTAAATAATTATATAAAAAGCATTGCCCCGTATTTTATTTATCTATTTGTATATTGTGCCAGAATTCATTGAAGTAACTGAAAAATGTGTCGCACTGACTTATGAACAATTCTGTAAGATACTTGAGTGGGTGGTTACTGTAGGCGAAACTGAAGTTGATCGTAGATGTATGCAGGAAGAAGTAGCTGAAATTCCTCTAGTAGCAATTACACTTGAAAATCTAGGTATTGGTATTAAAGATTTAAGAAATGAACTTTATGATTGTTTTATAACTTTTCCAATAGAATTAGGGATTGAAAATTATCGAGGATTTCTAAATGCTTTAGGATTTGGAGATTTAAGTACAAATTATGATTTCCTACTAAGAATTCTAGAAGTAGTATATCCCTATATGGATTCTCGTAATTTGTGTGAGCAAGGCTTTATGGAATTGTTAGATTTTTATGATTTCTATCTTTATAATGAAATCTATGATTTTGTTATACATTTTTGGTTAGAGTTCGGTTATACCGAAGATCCTTACGAGTTAAAAGATCAGATTGCTCTATTTTTACGTTTTTATATCATACCAGTCTTTTTACAACAACATCTTAACTCTGCTATTGAATTAAGTTTTTCAAAAAGTGGATTAAACGTTATTAAATTTGATGATATTTATAATGCAGCAATAAGAGTTATTGATAGAGAATTACAAGAATCTCATAGAGCAGAGTTAAATTTACGTGAACTTGTAAATGAATTTTTAAAAGAATTAGTATCGTATGTTGTATAATTGGGTTCAGTAATCTATACCTTTGACAGATTTTATCCCTTTATCAAATGGATGCTTAATTTTCCTCATGTTAGTTGTTAGATCAGAATAATTAATTAATTTCTTTGTTGCTCCTCTTCCTGTTAGAATTAGATTTATTTTACATTCTTTACATAAACTAATAATTTTCAGGATTTCTTCCTGAGTAATAAGCTTAAATTTTAAAGCTATTAATATCTCGTCTAAAACTAATAGAAATGGATTTAACTCTATTGATTTATAAATATATTTTATTGCATTTTTAGTAATATTATAATCTTTTATTTTTAATCTTTTAGGATTTATGAATTCTTTTGTCCCAAACGTTTTTATTTTAATTAGTTTTGCTAGTTTCTTATTTATTAATCTTCTTAAGAAATGAACTTCACTTGAATCTCCGGTTTTATAAAATTGTACTAAGAACACAGTTTTATAATTTGCTAAAGCACGTAAAATAATACCAAAAGCTGCTGTTGTTTTACCTTTTCCGTTACCTGAAAAAATCATTATCATAATACTTTATTTTATCTAAATTAGACAAATATTAAAACAAGTAAAAAATATTTTTAGATTGATTTCGAATTTAATTCGTATTGGTATTAAATTTATTGTTTTTTTGTAATGAAGATATACAAATATCTATGATAAATTTTCATAGACTACTTTAGATTTATTGTACTTTTATTTATAATTTTGTATTATAAATTAATTAAGCTTTATTCAATTTATATGAAAAGGAAGAAAATTGTATTAATTGTGAGCAGTATAGTAATAGGGCTTATATTAATATTAGGGGGGTTTTTTACTTGGTACCTGCTTTTCAGAAGTACATCCAAAAAAGCTTATAGAGAAGCGGTTGATTATATAAATAATGGTGATTATTATCAATTTACTGATAATGGAACAATCAAGATAAAAACAGAATTTCCTGATTATTCTGAATATAATGACGATAACATTGAAATTTTAAATGGAGAAGGTAAGGTAGATATACAAAATAAATTAAAATATAAAAAGTATACAGAGGAAAAAGATAACGAAGGGGTAATTACACATGAGGTTTATTTTGAACAAGATAATGTATATATTAAAAGTCAGGATGGGAAATTTGAAAAGGTGCAGAATTTACAGAATGTAAATGAGTTATTTGATAATATTTTTAGTGAAGCGATTAAATCTGAAGATTTTGAAGTTTTAAATAATGAAGATGTAGATGGTGAAAAATGTTATCATTATAAAATTACAATAGATAAAAATGAAATACAGGAGATCTCGAGACTATTTTTAAATGTAATATTAAGAGATTTACAAGATTCATCAAATCTGGATATATTTATTGAAAAAAATGATATAGATTTATGGATATCCAAAGAGAAAAGTAAAATAGTAAAGTTCTATATAAACTTTGAAAATGTCCATTTTTCAGAAGAAAATAATTCTGTTATTATGAATATAAGATTTGACATTTCTTATAGTATATATTTTAATGATTGGGGGGGTGAAGTTTATATTGAAATCCCAAATATTTAATTTATTATTTAATTTCTATGAAAAAATCTGCCTTTAAATATATATCAAAGGTATTTGTATCCTTGATATGTATTTTATATATATTTTTGCCTATAAACAATATAGTTTATGCACAAGATAATTCTGGTGAAGTTCTTGGAGATGCAACAACTTTTACTGATTCACAAAAAACTTTGCTTTTAGCTAAACCTGCAGTTGTTCAAGTAAGCAATATTATTACAGGACAGATAGTTATTCAAGCAACTTTAGCAAATTCTCTAGGAGCACCAGGTATTGCAGGAATGTATTATGAATTTACTTTGGGATTTGGTGGTTCTGGATTTTTTATAACGGATAATGGTTATTTAATAACAAATGGCCATGTAGCACAACCAGATAACGATATTATTGCATATTATGCTATAGCACAACTTGCTGAATCAATATATCGTGATGCGATAATTATTATGTGGGAAAATACATATGGTTATACTCCAACAGAGAGTGAAGTGGATGCAGCATTTGATATTATTCTTAATCAAACTTATGGTGGAAGTTTTGAAGCTATGGTTAATGATTTATATTCAACGGATTATAGAGGTGGTAACTTGAAAATGGAAAGTGTAAAAAATAATAATTTTATTCAGACTGGAGCAGTTTCAGGAACGGAAAAAGTTGTAAAGGAATTAGGAAAAGCTGCAAATGTTATAGATACTTTATATGATGGAGACTTTGATTCTAGTGATATAGCTCTTTTAAAAGTGGAAGGAGCAAATTTTCCAACAGTAGAGCTTGGTTCGTCCCAAAATGTTCAGATAGGTTCAGAATTATATGTTATTGGATATCCTGGTGTTGTTGATCAAGCCACAGGATATTTTACAGATGTAGAGTCGTCATTAGAACCAACAATAACAAAAGGGATTATTTCTGCTAAAAAAACGTTAGTTGATGGAACTGAGGCTTTTCAAACAGATGCTGCAATAAGCGGTGGCAATAGCGGTGGACCAGCATTAGATTCTAATGGAAAGGTAATAGGTATGGCTACTTGGACTATAAGTGAATACGAAGGTGTTGAAAGTTATAACTTTTTAATATCTATAGAATCAATACAAAAACTTCTTAGTAAGAACAATATAACTCCAAATGAAGGTTTGACATCAAAGAAATGGGAGGAAGCTTTAAATGAATATTCAAATAAATGCTATACAAACGCAAAAAAGAAGTTTGAGGAAACTAAGAATTTGTATCCTGATAATGTTGATGTTGAAGATTTCCTCACTAAATGTCAAACAGCTATAGATAAGGGTGAAGATAAATGTTTATCTAAAATTGAACCATGGATGTATATGTTAGGAGCAGTATGCTGCGGATTAGGGTTTCTAGTGTTTATAATTATTGTCTTTGTATTTATTATTAAAGGGAAGAAGAAAAAAGATAGTAATGTATCTTCTGAAGTAAAGAAAGAAGCTAAGGAAGAATCCAAAAAGTAATTAAAAAGTGAATACTTAAAAGGCAGTTTAAGATATTAATTTAGGCTGCCTTTTAGCTTTTTTAATCTATCTATTTCATTAGCAAGCATTTGTGTATAAAGCCCAAATCCTATCGCGTAAATATTTCCATGCTGTTCTTTACCTAGTAAATTACCAGTTCCTCTTATCTCTAAATCTTTTGTTGCAATTTTAAAACCAGATCCTAATTCCTGTGATTCAGATATTGCTTTAAGCCTTTCTTTTGCTTTTTGGAAAGGAATATATTTATGTTTAATTTCATGCAATAATTCTTTGTTTTTATATAAATCTTTATATGTATAGAAAAGATAACAATAAGCTTGTTTACTGCTTCTACCAACTCTACCGCGTAATTGATAAAGTTCTGAAAGACCAAAATTTTGAGCTTGATTAATAATAATAGTATTGACATTTTTTATATCAATTCCATTTTCAATAATAGTAGTACAGATCAGGCAGTCAATTTTTTTTGTATAAAATTCCCACATAATTTTCTGCAGTGTTGATGGATGCATTTGTCCATGAGCTACAGCGAAAATTACATGAGGAAGCATTTTTAATAATTTTTCTTTGATAGAATTTATTGTTAAGACTTTATTATGAACAAAGTAAATTTGACCTCCTCTTTTTATTTCAAACAAAATACTATTAATGACTTTATTCCATGAAAAACTTTCAACATGAGTTTTAATTGATTTTCTTCCTGGAGGTGGTGTCGTAATTATGCTAATGTCCTTTAAACTAGATAAAGCCATGCTTAAAGTTCTTGGAATAGGTGTCGCAGACATATAAAGAGTATGAGAGCTGTAAGATAATCTTTTAATTTTCTCTTTTTGAGCTACACCAAAGCGTTGTTCTTCGTCGATTATAAGTAGTTTTAATTTTTTAAATTTAATATCATTAGAAAGTAATCTATGAGTTCCGATTATAATATCAATATTACCATTTGTCAGGTTTAATGCATTGTCTTTATTCGCATTTTTACTGCTAAATCTCGATAGGGTTTTAATAACAACTGGATAGTTTTTCATTCTATGCTTAAAAACTGAAAAGTGTTGAGACACAAGAATAGTAGTTGGGCATAAAAGTGCAACTTGATAACCATTTAATACTGTTCTAAAAGCAGCTCGTATTGCAACTTCTGTTTTACCAAAACCAACGTCACCTACTAGGAGTCTATTCATAGGTTTGTTTCTTTGGAGATCAAGCAATATCTCATATATAGTTCTTTTTTGATCGGGTGTTTCATCAAATTCAAATTCTGAAGCTAATTTATCTTCCCATTCATGTGGTAATAATGGTTTTGCTTTTGTCATTTCAACTTTAGCATAATGTGATAATAATTCTTTGGCTAATAAAAATATTGACTTTTTAACTTTGTTTTTTATTCGTTCCCAATTTGTTCTACCTAGCCTTGTAATTTTAGGTCTAATATTTGAAGGACCTATATATTTTGTTAACTTATGGACTTGAGAAATGGGAACAGAAAGTATATCACCCTGATCATACTTTAATATAAGGTAATCTAAATAATGATTTAATACATACTTTTGTTCTATACCTTTATATATTGCTATTCCATAGTTTTCATGGACTATATATTCATCTATTTTAACTTCTCCTTCTATTTGTGCTAAATATCTGTTTATTTGTTTGCTATTTTTAATTCTTTCTGATGAAATAAAAATAGTTCCAAAAAGCTCTCTGTCTGTATAAAGAGCTATTTTCAAAACATGGTTTTCGAATCCAGATTTATATCTCTTACCTATAAAATATCTTTTGTATAGAATGGGTAGTTCTTTGGTGTGTTTTGTTGAAATAAATAGTTGCCATTTATTATTTAATTTATAAATAAAATCTTTTTTAAATAAATCTAATCTTTTAAAGTACATTGGAGCATAAGAAAATTTGAAGTCTATAGAACTTTTAGATATATTCTTTTCAAATATTATAATATTTTTATTTATATATAGATGAGAGGATTTTATATTAATTGATTGTCTTTCTATATCACTCTCTAAATATGACTCATTTGAAATTGTAAATAACTTAAGTTTTCTTATCTTTTTCATATAAAGTTCGTCATAAATTTCAATTTTTTCTAATTCTTCTCCAAAAAATATTGCTCTTATCGGATGTTCATAAAAAGATGGCCATAAAGAAATAATATCACCATGTAAACTAAATTCGCCCTTCTTGATTATTTTATCTACTCTTATATATGAATTTTTATCAAGAATTTTTATTAACTTTTGAAACGTGATATTTAATATATGCTTTTTATTTATTAAATATTTTCTGATATTTTGATTAATAAGATTTGAAGATATTATTCCTTTATTGGTTGTTTTGACAATTAATTTTAATAAAATTTCTTGAATATCTAATGTGGTGTTTGTAACTGTACAGAACTTACCCTTGTTTGCTTTTATAGGGTTATGAAGAGATTCTTCTAACTTTTTGAATTCAATACTTTCTTGAATTCTTTTTTCTATTAACACAATCGATTATATCTTAAAGATATATACAAATTCAATTGATAAATTAGTAATTATTACCACTATTATCGAAAATTAATTTCGAGAAAAATATTTTAATAGGATTATTTAATTTATATTCATAAATTATGGCTGTGACTCGCCTAATTAATAGTACTAAAAATAACGATATCCCCAAAATATTATCATAAACTGCAATTGTCTTGAATGTTAAAAAAATATAAACAATAATTGATAATAGGGTTAAAGTTGGAGAACTAATAATTTTAAAATCAATATTTTTATATTTCTTTAAAAGGGATGGAATCATTGTAAATATAAAAATAATAATTGGTAATATTGCTATATACGGATTAAGAAATAATATAATACCAATAAATGTACCAACACCTCTTCCACCAGAAAAATTAAACCAAAGAGGCCAGCAATGTCCAATTAGAGCACTTAGAGCAATTGGGATATAATAAAGTTCATCTAAATTGAATAATTTTGCTAGAATTAATACTGGAATACCTTTCGTAATATCAAATAAACCAACTATCATGCCCCATTTAATACCTATATTATGTGCTACATTAGAGCCTCCAGCGGTTTTATAACCAATTTTTCTAATGTCAACTTTCTTTATATATTTAGCAATAATAATAGCTGAAGAAATTGATCCTATTAAATAATTTATTATTGTAAATAGTAGTGAAATAATAAATTCTTTCATATTATTCGTATTTAACACAAACACCCCATACACTTGGACCCAAATGGCATGCTACTGCTATAGATATTTGATTATAAGAAATAATATTTGAATTAAATTCTTTTTTAATTCTTGGTTCAACTTCGTCCTTAAGGTAGTCTGTTGATAAACTATAGTCAAACATAACCGTAATTTTCTTATTATTTTTATTTTCTAAATCTTTTTTTATTTTAGAAACAATCAAATTCAATCCTTGTTCATTTGTTCTAACTTTTGCAATGGGTTCTAATTCACCATTTTTGGCAGATATGAGAGGTTTAAAAGAAAATAAATTCGCAATCCATGCTTTCGCTTTTCCAATTCTCCCATTTTTTTGTAAATATTTTAGTGTTTCTAAAACACCATATTCAACAATATTTCTTTCTTTCTTAATAATTTCTAATTGTTTATAAATAGTATCTAGATCTTTTCCTTCTTTAGAAAGTTTTAATGCTTCAAATGTGTACATTCCCTCAATAGAGACTACTCCGTATGAGTCAAAGACTTTTAGATTTATACCGTCATTTTTTAGCATTTTTGAGACTTTCAAACCAACGTTATAAATACCTGAGAGTTTTGAAGAAGCAGATATATAAATTCCTTCTTTTGAGTTTTTTAGAATAACCTTAAACAATTCATATAATTCACCAATAGACGGGACAGCTGTGGATGGAATTTCATCAAATGTTGGTAGTTCGTTTAGGAATTTATTCGCTTTAATATCATTATCATCTTTAAATATCTCGTCTTTATAAATGATATTAACAGGGAAAAGATGAATGTTATTTTCTTCTGCAAACTTATAAGAAAGTGAAGCTAATCTTTCAGTTATTATGACAATTTTATGCATATTAATATACTAAAATATTTAATCGCTATAGTGTAGCTAAATAAAATATTTAAATCAATTAAGAATATTTTAAATATATAATTCTATTCCATAGATATTATATAGTGGTAAAACGGTTGTCCTCCATCATAAATTTGAACTTCTTTTCTGTAACTATTAAATATTTTATTCTTCAAATTTAATACGCTTTTTTTATCTATATCTTGGCCATAATAAATAGTTACAAGACTATAATTTTTTGTTATTAATTTTATTGATTTTATTACTAAAACATCTAATATTTTGTCTTTTGCAAGTAACTTCCCCTCTATAAGTGAAATGTATTCTCCTTTTATTATTTTTTTATTGTCTATTCTTGTTTCTTTTATTGACATAGTAATAGAGAAAGTTTTAATAGATTTGAGAAAAGAACTCATCATTTCAACATTAGAATTAATGTTTAGATCTGGATTAAAGTTTAAAAGGCAACTTAAACCTTGGACTTGATCTTTTGTAGGAATAATTTTTATATTTCTATTATTGTTTTCAGCTAATTTCTTAACAACTAAAAAGATATTTTTGTTATTAGGAAGAATTATAATAGTATTTGAGTTAAGATTTTCAGTTGCTTTTTTTAGTAAAGCATAGGAAGGATTCATTGTAGAACCTCCATTAATTGTCAAAACTCCTCCAAAGCTTTTGTACAATTTCTCGAAGCCTTTCCCATTAACAATAGCAATAACTTTAGTAGTTTTATTATTTCCTTTTGATTCAAACTTTTTGCCAAGAAATTCGTTTTGCTGTTTATACAAATCGTCTATTTTAAACATTTTTATTTTACCGATTTTTTCGAAATAATTTCTTATATCTTTTTTAATTAAAGAATGAAAATGAATTTTTGTAATATTGTTTGTTTGAATTATTATATTTGATTTTCCCCCGATTCTATTTATATAATTCCGAATCTCTTTTTTAGATATATTTGTATCTGATAATATTACTTCAATACAGTATTTTTCATCAGGTTTATCATTCCAAGCCTGTATAAGTTTATGAATTGATATATTGGATTTTTTTATATTCTGAAGTTTTAATTCCTTCGACAATTTAATTATTAATCTAAAAGCTTTTTTAATTGATAAAAGATTACCACCAATTTTGACGACTAGCCAACCTTTTTTTATAAGCCATATAATATTTTTTAAAGTAAATTTAATAGCTTGATAATTGAAATCAAAAATTCCAATTAAACCTCCTGTACCGAATAAACCAGGATAGTTTTCCCATGTTCTTGCAAGTGGTGGTGATGTGAAATTGTCAGAATTTATAAAAATATCTTCTTTGTTTTTTATTAAAGAATTATAAAATCCTTCAAGTATATATACAAAACCAGCTCCACCAGCATCCACTACACCTGCTTCTTTTAATTTTGGAAGCATATCAGGTGTTTTTTTTAATATAAATTGTGATTTATTTAATACTGACTTTAATATTTTTAATATATCTTTCTCGTTTTGTTTATCTTTAATCTCTTTTGTAGCTGCTTTCATAATAGTTAAAATTGTACCTTCGACAGGATTTGTAACACTTCTATATGCTTCTAATGTGCCATTTTCGAACGATTTAAGAAAAGTATCTATATTTATTTCTTTTTTATTTTTAAAAGTAGAGCAGAATCCATTCAGGAATTGCGATAAAATTACACCGCTATTGCCTCTTCCACCCATTAAGCTTGAATCAGAAATAATTGTTGATAGTTCAGATAAAGTATAATAATTATTAATTTTTAAATTTTTAGTTATTTCTTTTAAGGTTAATGAAAGATTTGTTCCAGTATCTCCATCTGGTACAGGATAAACGTTTAAATTATTGATGATATCTTTCCTATTTGAAACTGATTTCTCAGCGTATATAAATAAGTTGACTAATTGTTTTGAGTTTATAGATGTAATCATAATGTTTTTAAATTATAGCAGAATAGAAAAATATTATTAAATATCAACTAAAAGTGTGCATACAGTTTATTATTATAACAGAGTTAATATTTAGTATTACCACTAATATTAAATAGATAAATCAACATTTAGAAAGGAAAAAGTAAATATTTGTAAGAAATAGATAGTATTTTCTTTAATTATCGTTTAATAAGTTATGTTACATTATCTAAAATAGCGAATTCCTTTTAACTTCAATGCTTTTTCTTGTTTTATTAAACTCCCAGCCTAAGTGCCACTTTTATTATGTAACCTTTTAGTTGTAATATGTAAAGAACAATACATATTATTTTTATTAAAAATGGTTGAACCAATCCGTCAAAAAAATAAAGTTGAACAACTTCAAAATTACCTAAAAGGAAAAAATTATCGGGATTTTTTGCTTTTCAGTTTTGGTCTAAATACGGGTCTGAGAATTTCCGATATTATTAAATTAAAAGTGTCAGATCTTCTTACGGATAAAATGCAATTTAGACAATATTTAACTATTAAAGAGAAGAAGACAAAAAAAGAAAAGAGAATTAAACTTAACAATAAACTCAAAGAATACATTAGACTATATCTTGCTCAAAGTAAGGGGGAATATAACGCTTTTTTATTTGGGAGTAGGAAAGGAGGTGCGTTATCCCGTATACAGGCGTATAGAATATTAAAAGATGGAGCCGATGCTTTAGGAGTTGAGAATTTTGGTACTCATACTATGAGGAAAACATTTGGCTATTTTATATATCAACAAACCAAGAATATCGGTTTACTCATGGATTTATTCAATCATTCAAGCCAAAAAATAACTTTGAAATATATCGGAATAAATCAGGATCAACAAGATGATATTTACTCAAGAGTTCAGTTCTAATTTAGCAGGTACTGTCTGTTAAATAAACCTAAGTGGTGTAATTATAATCAAATGTTTATGGAACATATTTTTATAGAGCATAAAATTATATTGTAATGTTAATACATTTCTTTATTCTAGAACAATTATTTATTTATCTCTTAAAATATAGTGAGAATTTACCTGAAATCAAGGGGTTTTTAAATTGTGTTCCAAAAACCTAATTGTCGGAGAATGGGATATTATATCCTAACAAGTTTTTGTAGTTTCTATTTATGTCTTTTTGTGTAATTTGCTCTATATCAATTTTTACTCTATCTTGTATTTGATTTTCGAGTATAAAAGATTGTTTGATAAGTGTATCTGCACGTTTTCCTATAAATACATTTTTCTTTTTATTTCTATAACGTTTTTTTACTTCTCGGAATCTTTCTTTTAATAAAACAATTCCATAAGGCCCAATACGAAAGTCGGAATAAGTAACAACTTTTAGTTCCCAATTATTTGAATTAATTATATTAGTCGTGTTTAAAAATCGGCTTTGTTGAATTATTGTGTTTACTAATGGGGATAATCCAATTTCTTTAGCTATTAATTGTGTAGCTCGATCTGCTTCTCGTCCGTACCTATTAATATACTCTATTTTAACTTTTCTCCAATACTCTATATTACCTATTTCTTCTTTAAGTATTTTGTCGTTTTTATCTAAATCTGCTTTAATAATATTTACTATATCGTGGACTAGACAGCTTTCAAGTATTATATTTTTATTAATTTCCTTCCTTTTCCAATTATCTGTTAGGATATAAGCAAACGAAGCTGTATTTAATAGGTGGTCTTGTATATTAGGTAATACTTTATATCGACTAAATAATTGATTTACCTTCATTTTGTTAGGCTAAAATTTCTTCGGTTTTATCACCATCTAAGAATCTTTTTGAAGCAATAAAAAGTCTTAGAAATAGTTTATCGTTTTTTAGATATGCTGGAACAAAGTCTTTTTTCGTTACTTTCATCTTATAAGATGATTTTTTACTATCAACTACAAAATACCCTTTAGCTTTAATCTCATTAACATGGTTTAAGAGTAAGTCAATACCATCTTGAACTTTAAACTCAATTAAACCTCTAACCTCAGCTTCCTCTAATTTATAACTTTCAAGTTTTTTATCTAAAGGAAGAAGAAACATATGCTGAAATTCATTTGCAATATAGTCGGGATTTATAGTACATGCAGTCTGACGTATCCCAATAGATACTAAAGTTTTAAATTGCGTCTCTACTCCAATTTCTTCTTTTAACTCTCGAATTCCTCTCTCGATATTTTCACCTGCTTGATAATGCCCTCCGACTGTAATATCAATGTAATCTGGTCTATCAAAAGAATATCTCTGAGGTACTTTTTTTTGTAAGATGATCGTTTTCGTTTTTGGATTGACAACTATACAGACAAATACTCTGTGCCAGTACCCTTTTTCGTGTGCCTTCTTTTTACTAGAAGTCCCTATATGTTCATATTTATCATTATAAATGTCTATTTTCTCATCCATATATAATAAATTAAAATTTAAGTATTGAAAGAACTAGTTATTATGCTATCAATATTAACAGAAATTGCAACAAAATCCAGATAATCAACCTGTAATACATCTTCCCATTATTGTGCGTCAATTCCTTTAAGTCGTCCATTTACAGCACGTAAAATACTACCATGTGTTATTATTAGTATTGGTCTGTGTGTCGGAACGATATTTGCACTAAGTTTTTGTAGAAAAAACAGTATTCTTTGCGATACCTCCAAGAGAGATTCTCCTGAAGGCGGTTTTAGAGTATATCTACTCTCTGCTGGATTATTCATATATAAAAAGGGCTTTAAATTATCAATATTTCTAGCCTCCGAAATTCGATATCCTTCAAGAACTTTATCTATTTCAATATTTGTTGGTCTGTGTTTTGCATGGAATTTACTGCAAATTTCCCTTTGTTTATTAGTACAGGAGCTTTTCTTGCATACTCTTGTATTAAATACTCCGTTGTATTCTGGTATTTTTAACGAGTTAGCTACTGCACATGATGTTGCATACAATATGGGATATGTTTTATAAGTAGGAATAACCTTTTTTAAGTTATTAATGGCATTTGAAGGAAATATCTGTTCGACTTTTACAAAATCAATATCCATTTTTTGTAGCTCAGTCCAAAAACCGAATTGATTAATCATCTTTGCTGTCATACGTAATCCAGCTACAATTGAAGCATTGGCATATTTTGAAACATACCCTAGCATATCTTCAATTTTTTCCTTATAAGAATTTTGAGGAATAAATGGACGCCAATAGTGTACAACTGGTATTCCTACTTTTTTCAGACACTTAAAATTATTTCTTAAGTCTGTGAGGTTTATTCCCAACTCAATTGTGTTATCAAGCCCTGAATAACTGAGAAAAAAAATAAATTTAAAATTTGTCTTTTGCATTTTCATAACTTTCCTTAGTATTGAGTTTGGTATTTTACATTTTGTTATAAAAATCAAAGTGTTTTGAATTTTTCTGAATTCCCACTCATTTAAAAATCTTTCAGAATAATTACGATTTTTTATTGTGCCGAACATATCCGTCCTAGTTCCAATTGCTACTGGAATATTCGGATTGTAGTATTTAGATTGTAATAACTTATTTATAGTTTCTCTTGGGTTTGCAAGCTGTATAGGTTTAGTTTTATTAAGATTTTCTGGTCTTAAAAAGCAATATCTACAATTATTTGCACATCCGATTATTGGATTTATTGCTAACCAAGAAGCATGTTGTTCACATATTTGTGTTCGTTTAATCTTCATTTTTATTAATTCTAATAGCTTTTTCTTTAAGTAAAATAGGTATACTGTGTTTTACTTCGTAAGCAATGGTTTTACTCTCATTTAATAAGTGATATCTTTCGTATTTATGATTAATATTTATTTTTAATTTATTCAATGATTCTTTTGTTATCGGACATATAAGGTTTTCTACAACTTTTGTTGTTGTTGCATTTTTTCTTTTTCGTTTATTATTCCTATTTCGTATTTCTATATAAATATGATATTTTTCGTTCTTGTTCTCTCCATAATAACTTGTTTTTACTTTAAAATATGGAGAGAGAAGTCTTTTTAACTGAATGATTTTTAACAATCTTTCATCTCCTCTTATCCCAGAACAAAAACAATAATAATAACTTGGAACTGATGCAATTACTATACTCGCCACTCGCAATTGTTCTTTTAACATACTAACTATTTATTTATCAGAGTAATGCTCTAATAGACCTTGATGAAATATAATATTGTTGCTGTTATGATTAGATTTAAAAGGTAATTGAAATGTATCTGCATTCACATAGTATAAGTAGTTTTTATTTTTAGAACAGTAATCTTTAGCATTTAACAAAAACGGTAAATAAAAATCTACTTCAACAACTTTTGCAGTAAGATTTTTACGCTTAAGTATACGAATTAAACTATTGCCCAGAAGACCTGTTCCAATTCCAATCTCTATAATATATGTATTTGGCCGGACATAAGAAATTATGTTATGTTTTAGAACTATGTCCCATATACAGGATGTCTGTAATTATACATTTAAATAGAAGATAATAAATTTATGAAAATAAAAAAACATAATACAGCTGGTTGTTTTTTAGTTCGAAAAACAAATGATGCTTGGGAAATTATTTTAATATATAAGAAATGGGCCGAGGATAATCAGGGTTGGGTTCCACCAAAAGGACATGTAGAGGAAGGTGAAACATTAGAAGAGGCTGCAAAAAGAGAAACAACAGAAGAAACAGGTTATCTAAATATAGAGATAGTTAAACCTCTTGAAACATTGCACTTAAAATATCCTTGGGATGATGGATATATTCACGAAAAAGATATTCATTATTTTCTTGCCAAACTTAAGGATGATCAAAAACAGGGATTAAAACAAACCAATCAAGAAGAAAGTGCAACCGTAAAAGTTGATTGGCTTACTTTAGAAAAAGCAGAAAAAGAGTTAATGTTTGGCGATGAGAGAGAGATTTTAAGAAAAGTGATAAAGATATTAAAAAACAAATGAAAACGTTACAATCTTAATGTAACAAAATGCTAGAAATTTAATAATCCAAAAGAATTTCCTGAATGCTTACATTTGGCTAGGCCGTAAGGAAGGTAAAGCGGTTGTATAATGTTGGAATGATAGAGCATAAGAAAAAAAGCCACAATAAAACTTTTTTTTGTATCATTTAGTATGTCAAGCAGGATACAGAGAGAAAAATAATAATTGAGGATGTCGAGGAAACAATAAAAGAGGTGTGTAAGGAGATAGGAAGGAGGTATGAAGTAGAATTTATTTAGATAGGAGCTGATAGTAATTATGTGCAACTTTTGATACAGATTGTTTCTGTATATTCACCAACGAACCTAGTAGAGATAAATAGAAAGTCCAGCTCTAAAGGAAATATATAGAGGGTAATTGAGTTTAGTTTAGATACCTCGATGTTAACATCGAGAAGTGTCATGTGAATATTTTAAAGTAAATTATAGTAATTATTTCGTTTTAATTCTTTTATTATTCCTGTACTATATTGAAAAGACTTTTTAGGAAGATTTACTATTTCATTTGATAGACCTAAGCTTTTTCCAACCTCGCGAAGTATATATTTTCTTTGATTATTTTTTATAAAATATTTCGATGGTAGAGATAAAACAAATTTTGAAAGATTTTTGTCCGTTAAAGGCATAATTAAATTCTTTTTAATTTTTTTGGCAATTTTAAATTCTCTTTTATTTAAATTTGATATGAATTCTTTAAAACAATTAGAAATATCATTTTTTATATTTTTGGAACTTAAATATTTATAGAATCCTCCAAATAATGTATCTGCTCCATGTCCAGTTAGTATATTTTTTTGTTTTATATATTTTAATAATATATAAAAAGGCAAGGTAAAAGATATGGATACTTTATTATTATCTTTTGTTAAATTTAAATATTCTTCTAAGTTATTTTTTAAATCTTCTTTTTTTAATATTATTTTTTTCGTTTTTAGACCTAAATTATTAGATGATTTTTCTGATATTCTGAAATCGTAACAATCGGGAAATCCTATTGTATATAATAATAATTTAGTTTTAGTACATTTTTTTGCTAATAAGGTTATCAAACTACTGTCTAAACTACCTGAAAATGCTACTGCAATTTCTTTTTTTTTCTTTAGTTTTATCTGAATATTTTTAATTAGTTTATTTCTTATTTTTTGAATTATTTCTTCTTGTTTCAATGAAAATGTGTATTTGAAATGTTATAATACAATTATACTATATTTTTTTATATTAAATTAAATGGTTAATTATAAAAAAGTAACAAATTTATTATTTGAGTTAGGATTTGCTTATAATGTTAAAAATACAAGCTGGCAGCTGATTAAAGCAGATAATATACCAAGTTTAGCAGAACATTCATATAGATGTGCGATTATAGCTTTTGTTATTGCTGTTCTTGAAAAAATGAAGGATCCATATAAGATTGCTTTTAAAGCTTTAATAAATAAGACATATAAAATAAGACTTTGTGATAGGCATAAAGTAAGTGCTAATTATTTTGATTATCCTCGTGATATAGAAGATGAGGTAAGAAAAGATCAGTTCAAATTACTTGGTGATAAATTCACTAAAAATATTATTGAATTAGATAATTTAAGTAATAAAGAAAAAGTAATAATAAAAGACGCTGATCAAATAGAACTAGCTTTAGAAGCACGTGAATTTATTGATAAGGGATATAAAGATGCTTATATATGGATTAAAAGAATACAAAAAGTTCTTAAAACTAAATCTGCAATTGGAATATTAAGAAATATTCAAAGAGTTCATTCTAATGATTGGTGGAAAGATTTAAAAAAGAAACCACAAACAAAATTACAAGATTATATATCAAGAATTTAAGATGTAGTTTGAAATTATTTAATAAAAATGAATGATATTTATAAAATTATCCAAGAATTAAATAAAATTACTAACCTTTCATATAAGAAATTTAGGAAAATTCTCTCAAGATATCCTAAGCAAGGAAATAAAATCTATTCAAAGAATGAAATTCTTGAGAGGTATAGGAGTTTTGTTGAAGGTAATAAAATAAAGAAAAGTTTAAGATTGGAAAAATTTCTTCAGCTGAAACCGACTAGAACAATTTCAGGAGTAGCACCAATTACAGTACTCACGAAGCCTTATAAATGTCCTGGGAGATGTATATTCTGCCCGACAGATATAAATGAACCTAAAAGCTACTTGTCAACTGAACCGGGAGCTATGAGGGCAAGAATGTTAAATTTTGATCCATATATAGAAACAAAAGTTAGAGTAAAAGCTTTAGAGAATATAGGACATAATACTGAAAAAATAGAATTAATAATATTAGGTGGTACTTGGTCGTATTATCCAAGAAATTATCAAATGTGGTTTATATTGAATTGTTTTAAAGCTATGAATAATAGTCAACCATATAAAGAATTAGAAAAAAATATTGAAATTTTAAAAAAAGAATTAATTAGGGAACAATTCCTTAATGAAACTTCAAAACATAGAAATGTTGGTTTAGTTATCGAAACTCGACCTGATTTTATAAATAAAGAGGAAGTAAAATGGTTGAGATTTCTTGGATGTACAAAAGTACAACTAGGTGTACAAAGTTTAGATAATAAAATATTAAAGTTAAATAAAAGAGATCATAAAGTATCTGATATTAAAAGAGCAATAAGTATACTTAGACTTTCTGGTTTTAAAATTCATTTACACTGGATGTTGAATTTATATGGATCTAATGTTCAAGATGATATTAAATATTTTAAACTATTATTTAAAGATAAAGCGATTCGTCCTGATGAATTGAAGATTTATCCGTGTTTATTGCTTAAAGGTACCGAATTATATGAAATTTATAAGAAAGGAAATTATAAACCTTATACTAAAAAAGAACTATTAAATATATTAATTGAGTGTAAGAATAGTATACCTAAATACGTACGAATAAGCCGTGTTTTTAGAGATATCCCGTCGTTTGAAATAGTCGAAGGAGTAAAAGAAACAAATTTTAGAGAAATTGTGATAAAAGAGATGAAGAATAGAGAACTCGTGTGTAAATGCATCAGATGCAGAGAGATAAAAGATAGAAATATAAATATTGCAGATTTGAAATTTGAGATAATTAAATATAATACTAACGTAAGTTACGAATATTTTTTAAGTATGATTACTCAGGATAATAAAATAGTTGGATTTCTTAGACTAACATTACCATTTAGGAAATATTCAAGTAAACATTTTATGATTGAACTTAAAGATAGTGCAATTATAAGAGAAGTTCATGTTTATGGTATAAGTGCGAGAATTATGACAAAAGGTAATGAAACTAATGTTCAGCACAAAGGAATTGGAAGTTTACTGATAAGAAAAGCTGAAAACATTTCAAGAAAAAATAATTTCGGGGAAATAGTTGTAATATCTGCTATTGGTACAAGAATGTATTATAGAAAATTAGGATATAAATTAGAGAACCTTTATATGTTTAAAAACTTATAAATTAATTATAGTAATATGAACGAAAGAGTTAAATTAATTTATTCTATATTTTTTATAATCTTCTTCTAATAAATATAATCCTTTCAAATATATATTTAAGTTATATTTTCGATAGTAAATCTCGTTATAACCAATATTTATATGCTTAACTTTAAGATTTGATATTTTCTTCAACATTTTATTTTTAATTTCATCTATATAACCTTTATTGCAAGATAAATATTCAATTTCTAAATATTTCCCTAAATTCTTAACATTATCAAGATAATAATGGAAAATATCATCTGTATAAGATTTTCTCGTTTTATTAATAATAACTGATTTAATGAGATTATTTATCAATTTAAAATGGGAAAAGTCTGCTTTTTTTATTTTGTTTAAGTTTAAAATACTGCATATATTATTTATTTTTATTGTATCTTTAGGTTTTAATGGCATATCAAACGAAAGCTCGTCACAAAAGTCGTGCAGACAATAACTCTTATGTTTATAGAAGTGATCTTTATTAAATTTAAAATCAAGTCTAGATTTGTTTCTTATCCGTATAAAAATTCCTTTATTAAATAAATCAGCATTTTTTGTATCAAAATAATAATCTGAAATTTTAATTTTATCTATATATTTTAAGGAATTTAGAAATTTAATTAGATTTATTTCATCTAATACTTCGAATTTTAGTTCTATCTCATTATTTTTATTCATAATTTTAGTTATCTAGCTACATTTGCTGTAACCACAACTTGTGCACATCATACAACCTTCTGAATATTTTAGATCTCCTCCGCATTCAGGACATTGAGGTATTTGATCATAATGATTTTCAGATGTATATTTAGTATCTTTTTTCATATTATTATCTGAATCTTTTAGTTCTTTTTCTTTTTGGTATTTAAGATCAACATTTTTCTTTACAGAATCATCATCTTTATTTATTTCTATTACTGATTTATCAATAAACATAGGAATTTTACTTTCTTTTTCTTTTTCAAATATTTCTAATACCTTACCAACAGCATCTGGAACTGAATATACAAACATTCCTTTATTAAGTGTTGGAGCTGAAGTCCGTATGCCTTTTAATTGATCAATAATAATATCTAGAGATAAACCAGCTCTTAACGATACTGATATAAGTCTTCCAATAGCTTCACAATAACCTGATGAGTAGCCGCCGCTTTTCCCTATATTTAGAAATACTTCAGCAATACCTTTATCATCTTCATTTATTGTCACAAATAAGGATCCCTGATCAGTTTTAATTCTAGTTGTTATTCCATAAGTTGTTAAAGGACGTTCTCTAGGTGTGTTTGTTATTTTAGGAAGGAATTGTTCTTGTTTATCTTTTATATTCATAACTTGAACAGAAATTTTACATCCATCTCTAAATATTGTAATACCTTTGCATTTCAATTTATACGCTAATTTGTATATGTTTTTAACATCGTCTATTGAAGCAGAATTTGGGAGATTTATTGTTTTAGATATTCCGCTGTCACAATACTTTTGAAATGCTCCTTGGATTTTAACATGTTGATCAGCAGGAATTTCATGACTTGTTTTAAATATTTCAATAACATCTCTAGGTATATTTTTGAGTTCAGATAATTTTTTCCCTTCAGCTAAATTTCCCATAAGGTCTTTAGAATAAAAACCTCTACTTTCTGCGACTTGTTTGAATAGATTTTCAACAACTGTTTGTTCTTGCCCGCCTAATGATTTTTGTCTTTTGTATATCAACGAGAATATAGGTTCTATTCCTGGATTAGCATTGCATATTATTGATAAAGTACCTGTAGGAGCTACAGTTGTACATCTTGAATTACGCATCTTGATATCTTTTTTATTCCAAATACTTTCATTATAAGCAGGAAAACAACCTCTTTTAGATACAAGTTTTCTTGATGCTTTATGTGACGTATCAGTGAGAAACCTCATTATTTTTTGAGCTACCATTATTGCATCTGGACTAGAATAAGGAATACCAAGCTTAACTAATAAATCAGCGAATCCAATAATACCAAGACCAATACCTCTTGTTAATTTAGTCATTTCTTCGATTTTTCTTATAGGATAATTATTTACATCGATAATGTTATCAAGGAATTCTATTGCAGTGAAAATAATACTTTTGAATTTATCCCAATTTATAAATTCTAACTTTAAATCTAACTTCTTATTTAAGATATTATGATCTGAAAGATAAGGAAAACCTTTTATTATTTTTGATAAATTAATGTTTCCAAGATTGCAAGATTCATAAGGTATTAAAGGTTGTTCACCACAAGGATTAGTTGCATCAATTAGTCCTAAATTTGGGGTAGGATTATGTTTTTCTAAGTTATCTAAAAAGATAGCACCTGGATCACCAGATTTCCAAGCATATTCACATATTAAATCGAATAGTTTATTTGCTTTAATTTTTTTATAAACTTTTTTGTCATGTGGATCAATTAAATTCCATTCTAAATCATTTTTAACAGCTTTCATAAATTTATCCGAAATACCAACGGATATATTATAATGAGTTATTTCTATACTATCCTTGCATTTAATAAAATCTATGATATTAGGATGGTCTATATTAAGTATAGCCATTGATCCCATTTGTCTTCCGCCTCTATTTATAACTGTATCTTGAGCTCTATTAAATACTTTTATATATTCAATAGGACCAGCAGCATGTTCTCCAGTGGTTGAAACTATACTGTATGTAGATCTTATTTTAGAAAAATTAAATCCCGTACCGCCTCCATGCTTTAAGACTTCGATATTTTCATTTAAAGTATTAAAAATGCTTTTTATAGAGTCTTCTATGGGTAAAACAAAACATTTAGAAAGTACTGCTTTTTCTCCATCAGAATCAGACATCCCAGCCCAAACTAGAGCACCACCACATTGAAATTCTAAGTTTTTAAGTATTTCATAAAAATTATTCTTGCTTTTTTCTATATTGGTATCAGAATATCCATATTTTTTGCCTGCTTTAGAAACAAAGTCAGCAATCCGTGAAAATAGTTGAAGAGGAGTTTCAGTTGGCTTACCGTTTTTATCTTTAATTAAAGACCTGCTTAATAGTACATTATAAGCGTTAGAAGTTAGATCTATATCAATTTTATCCTTTTTATAAAGCATAAATTTATCAAATATTTTTTCTAAGGCAGTATGAATATGATTAAAGCTTCTAAATTCTTCTTCTGTAGGAGCTTTTATAAAAGAATCCATACCCTTATGAATAAAATAAATTTCTTTTTTGTTTGTTTGTATAATTTTTCCTGGTATTTTTGTAATAGTAGAAATCAAGCTTTTTTTATTAGGATCAAAAATTGAAATAGCAGATGCTAGGTATATTGGATTACCTTTTAGTTTATTTAATTCTACTAACTTTTTAAATAAAGTTTTTGAATAATCACCATCCTTACCATAGTAAAAGATATTATGTATAGTTAAATTAATTTTATTTTTTAAAAATCCTGTTATATTTGAAATAGTAACTTTATTAGATTTAAAGGAGATGTATCTTGATAGTCTATTAGCTTTATTTAATAAAAGTTTTTCATTTTTAACAAAGTATAAATTCTTTATAGAATTTAATTTATATTTATTTTCTATTATCTCAAAATTACCATTATGTTTTGTTATATAATTTTTAATAATATTACTTGAATATAAATCTTTATCTACAATAACAATTTCTACTTTCTTTTTCCCAATATTATTTATATTTAACTTTCCTGTATATGCAGATACATAAGTTTGAGCTTGTTTGCTGCCATCTCTATATATTGTTACGCCTTTAAGATTTAACTTATAAGCTTCAATAAAACACTCTCTTATATCTTTTTCTTCAGCATCTTTAGAAAAGTTTATTGTTTTTGAAATTGCATTATCAACATATTTTTGAAATGCAGCTTGCATTTTTATGTGCCATATAGGTTTAATTTCTAATGCAGTAACAAGTATTCTTTTTATCCTTTTAGGAATTTCATCTATGTCAGATAAAGGAACATTATTCGATATTTTTTCAATAAGAGATTTTGAATAAAACTTATATTTCTTACCTAAGTATTTAAAAGACTCATTTACATTAAATAAAATACTTGTTGCTTTATATGACTTATCTTCAACACCAGCTATTTTATAAGCTAATGCATACACAGGTTCGATTCCACCTGTTGAACCTCCAATGATACTTGTATTACCATTCGGAGCAATTGTTGTTATTGTGGCATTTCTAACAGGAAGTTTTTTCTTTTCCCAAACACTTCCTTTATAAGCAGGAAAAGGGCCTCTTGTTTTAGCTAGTTTAATAGATGCTTTAATTGATTCTTCCTTGATAAATTTCATAAGTTTTTCAGCAAAATTTATAGCTTCTTTTGAGTCATATGGTATTTCCTTTAATATCAATAAATCTGCAAATCCCATTAATCCTAATCCCATTTTTCTATTCGTATATCTTGTCATGTGTTCTATTTTTTTCAAGGAATAATAGTTTATGTCAATAATGTTATCTAAGAAATGAACTGTTGTGTTTATTGTATCTCTGAGCATATTCCAGTTAATATCATTCATTTTATAATCAAAATGAACTCTTAAGTTTATTGCAGCTAAGTTGCATGATTCATAAGGAAGAAGAGGTTGTTCGCCACAAGGGTTTGTTGATTCTATATTTCCTAAGAGAGGTGTAGGATTATCTTTATTGATGTTTTCTATAAAGATTATCCCAGGATCTCCTGTTTTCCAAGCTAGATGTATTATTTCATTAAATACATACCTTGCATTTAAACTTTTTACTTTTTTCTTAGTTCTTGGGTTTATTAAAGAATAATTTTGATCATTCCGAACTGCTTCCATAAATCTCTTTGTTATTCCAACTGAAATATTGAAATTTTTTATTGTTAAATCATTTTCTTTTAAATGAATAAATTCTAAAATATCAGGATGTTCGATATTTAAGATAGCAATATTAGCACCACCTCTTTTACCTCCTTGTCTTATACCCATTAAGGCTTCTGAAAATATTTTTATAAAATGGACAGGACCAGCTGCAATATCTGGAATTCCTCCGGCACTATCTCCTTTGGATCTTATTTTTGAGAAATTAAATCCTGTTCCTCCACCTTTCCATTGAATTTGAACGGCATCAGATAATGTCTCGTAAATTGTATCAAGAGAATCTTCAATTGGTAACACAAAACATGCTGATAGTGTTTTATCTTTCTTACCAGCATTTAAAAGAGTTGGAGATTGTGGAATAAATTTTAAATTAAATAAAGCTTCAAAGAATTTATCTTCTGTTTTTTTTATATTATATTTTTTTTTAGTATAATTACTATCAGCTTCAGCTACACACTTAGATACTCTTTTAAATAAGTCTTTAGGACTTTCTAATACTTTTCCTTCTTTATTAGTCTTTAAAAATCTTGTTCTTAAAAGCTGAACAGAGCTTTCAGTATAACATTGTGGTATATCTTTTTTTATAGTTAGATTCATTTTAAATTATAAAAAGTAATAATAGATATAAAAATGTAATTTTAAACATCAAAATCTTCATATGTGTCAGTATCTTCTAAATCTGGGATACGATACTTTCTTAATATTTTTTCAAGCTTTTGGTTCATATAGTCAAGTGATTTATTGTTAATTATAATTTCATCAGATAGTTTTCTACAAGAATTTATATCAGGTAAATACTTTTTGTCTTTACCTGTCGGATCTTGTTCGAAATTATCTATTTTTTTAAATTCTTTAATTGTTAATTTCTCTTCAATATTTTTGAGTTTAGTTCTTCTATATCTGATTTCAAAAGGTGCATCAGTAAAAATTATAAGAGCATTATATCTATCTTTAAAAAATTTTAAATCTCTTGAATACCTTATCGGACATATAACATATCGTTCTTGATTTCTTATCTCCGTAGCTGAAGTTTTAGATAATATATCTAGTCCATATTTTTTCCTTAGGAGAACTGAAACTTTTGATGAATTATTTTTATTTGTCATATCATATCCTAGCTTTTTACCTTCTTGAACAAGTAATTGTGAGTGACGTATAGCTTTAAAGCCTCTATCAACTAAAAAATATTTTAAAGCGGCCTTACCTGATGTCATAGTCCCTGTTATACATATAATAATATTTTTTATTTGTATCATATTTTATTATTTAAATATTAGATTATATTTATTGTATATCAAAAAACATAAAAAATAAATTTTATTGATTAATATTTAGTACTTGTTTATCTCTACTTTTATCTCTATATATAGATACACCTTTTAGTTTCAGTTTATAAGCACTTAAATATATATTTTCTATATCTTTTATAGATGTATTTTTTGGAATATTAATAGTTTTTGAAACAGCATTATCAGTATATTTTTGAAAAGCTGCTTGCATTTTTAGATGCCAATATGGACTTATTTCATAAGCTGTCTTTAAAACTTTTTTTAATTTATCTGGTATTTCTTTTATTTCTTTTAAAGATCCAGTTTTTGAAATTTTCTGCATTAATTCTTTACTGTATAACCATTCCTTCTTAAGTTTTTCTTCTAATATTTTATTTATATAAATAAGTTTCTTATTACCTAATGTTTCCATATTATCTCTTATATAATAAAGAGCAAAAAAAGGTTCTATGCCTCCATTACAATTAGAAAATAATGATATAGTACCAGTAGGAGCTATAGTTGTTATCGTTGCATTTCTCATAAATTTGTAACCTAAAGAAGGAAAAATAGATTCCTTAAAATTTGCGAAACTACCTTTAATGCGTCCAAGTTGGCTTGACTCATCTCTAGAGATATCTTTAATAAATTTCATTATCTTTTCTGCTAGTTTTATGGCTTTTTCACTATCGTATGGTATTGAAAGTGATGCTAGTAAATCTGCCCAGCCTCTTATTCCCAAACCTATTTTCCTATTGTCTCTATAAACTATATTTTTTATTTCACGAAGAATAAAATATGATATATCAATAGTATTATCAAGATATTTAACCCCTAATCTGGTAACTTTTTCTAATCTATTCCAATCAATTCTTTGAGAAATATCTTTACTATTTTTATTAATGATAAATTTATTTATATCTATTGAACCCAAGTTACATGCTTCATATGGTAGAAGTGGTTGTTCACCGCAAAGATTTGTTGCAGTTATAGTTCCTAATTTGGGTAAAGTGTTTTTCCTATTTATTTCATCTATAAATACAACTCCAGGTTCTCCGCTTTTATAAACACTTTCTGCTAATATTCTCATTAATTTTCTCGCATTAATATTTTTAAAGACTTTTTTATTACTAGGATTAATAAGAGAAAACTTACGATTGTTTTTATAAGCTCCCATAAATTTGTCGGTTAGAGCAACAGAGATATTAAAGTTGGTAAGCTGATTGTAATCATGTTTTGAATTTACAAAATTTTCAATATCAGGATGATCAATTCTTAGAATTCCCATATGGCCAGCATGTCTTGCACTACCTCTGTTTAAGATAATTTCAGACGAAAAATCGTAAAGTCTCATAAAGGATATAGGTCCTGAAGCTTCTTTTCCTGTTGAATTAACTTTTGATCCTTCAGGTCTGATCTCTGAAAAATCATAACCTATTCCTGCTCCAAGCCTATGTAATTGAACAGACTGATATAAAGTTTTATATATAGATTCTAAACTATCATGTAACGGTAATACATAACAAGCAGCCGTAAGTTTATTTCTACCTCTATCAGATAATGTAAATCCAGATAAAAATTCAAATTTAGCTTGTATTTCAAAAAATTCATCTTCAAGTCTTTTTATCTCGTTTTTATTTATTTGATATTTATTTTCTACTGACGCTACCAGTTTTGAAATTCTTATAAAAGTATCTTTAATATTCTCTATAGGATTATTTCTTTGATCAAGTTTCAAATATCTATTAATCGCTATAAGTTCTTGTTTTTTATTAAGTTTTATATCTATATTAAATCGTTTCATAATAATTTGAAAGATTTAAATTTGTTTTTCTAAGTTTCTTGCATCATCTCTTCCACCTTGCCATTGACCTCTATACAAATTCTTTATTTTCCCTTTTACTTCGAGAAAATAAACACTACAGAATCTTGCTCCTTTTTCTATTTTAAATTTTTTTATGGATGAATTAAACAATCCAAAGTATAAAGGTCCATGATAACCTGGATTTGTAAAACCTGAGATAAATATGATTCCAGATCTAAAAAGAGTTGTTCTTGGGACAAATAAAGCAGAAATGTTATCAGGAAGATTAATCTCTTCTATTGTTTTACTCATATAATAAAATTTAGAATTAAGATTATAAATCTTTTTATTCTTTTCTTTATTAGGATTTACTTCTAAAGTTTCAGGTGTTTTTCTTTCATCAATTCCTATAAACCCGTTTCCTTTCAATGTAAATAGTTTATCTAGTCTTAGATCAATTACTGTACCTTCGGGTTCATAAAGTTCTCTATTGCATAAATTTACTAAAAGATTTTTTTCTTTAATTAGTTTATTTATTTCAGATATACCAAGTAACATGGGTAGAATAATTCTAATATTAAAGGAATGATTTGATTTTACTGCCCCAAGTTTATCATTAACAAAGTAACAGTTTATATAGGTATAAGTCAAGAAATTTTTATATTAATTATAAATAATGATTTAACTTAATATTAAATTCAATTGTTACCATTCTTTGTACAAATTGAGAGAAATGCTTATATTTGGTATTATATTAATTATCAATTAATTTATTTCAATTTTAATATGCTAAATAATAAAGGAAAGTGGGTTCATTTTATAGGAATCTGTGGTGTAACAATGGCTCCTTTAGCCAATGTTTATAAATTAAAAGGTTATACTGTTACAGGATCAGATAAAGGTATATTTCCTCCAATGAGTGATTATTTAAAGAGAAGAAAGATAAATATTGAACTTGGTTTTAAGAAAGAACATTTAGACAAGAATTATTATTTAAGAAAGGGAATAAATTTGGAAAGTAAATACCCAGATATTGTTATAGTAGGAAATCGTGTCTGGTTAAGTAATATAGAATATAAATATGCTTGTGAGAATAATCTAAAAATCAAATCTTTTCCTGAAATATTGGAAGAGCAGGTTGTGAAATCAAATTCTATTGTAGTAGCAGGTACATATGGTAAGACAACATCTACTGCTATTTTAGCTTATATATTTGAAAAGTCAGGTAAAAAACCAAGTTTTATGATTGGAGGTTTAGCTAAAAACTTCAAAGATGGTATAAGAATTACTAATACTGATTGGAGTATTATCGAAGGAGACGAATATATAAGTTCTAGATTTGACCCTGAAAGTAAATTTTTTCATTATAAAGCTCGGTTTGTTTTACTTACTTCTTGTGCTTGGGAGCATACCGATTATTTTAAAACAGAAGAGTCTTATATAAGTAATTTTAAAAAGTTAATTGGTAGTTTACCTAATGACGGATTACTTGTGGCTAATCTAAATGGACCAAATGTTGATGAAGTGATTAAATATGCTAGGTGCAAAGTAATAACATATGAATTGAATCTATTTGATGATAAACTTCCAAAAGCAGATTGGTTTAATTTACCACATAAGGAATCTAATGAAAGGGACAAAATAGTAATATTTAATAAAAACACAAGAGAAGAAATTACTTTAAAAACTTTACTGATAGGGGATCATAATAAAGAAAATATAATTGGATGTACAGTTTTAGCTAGAGAACTAGGTATTAAAAGTATATACATTGAAGAAGCAGTGAGAAGATTTAAGGGTATAAAAAGAAGACTTGAAATAATTCTAGATAAAGAGAATTTAAAAATAATAGATGATCATGCATGCAGTCCTTTTAAAGTTAGAGGATCATTAAAAGCTTTAAGAAATAAATATGAAAATTGGTATATAACAATAATATTCGAACCAAATATAGGTAATATGACTAAAAAATCTTTGAAATTATTTGATAATGTATTTAACGGTGCTAACGAAATAATAATTCCACGTATTAAATTGTTAAAATCTATTAAGGGTGAAAAATTGGTTAATGGAAATGAATTGTCAAGTTATTTATCAAGCATTGGAGTTAATTCAAGGTATATTGATAATGATTCTAAATTAGTTAAATATATTGTTGACCAAGAGGTTGGAAAGCGTGTAATTTGTTTTATGGGTGCGTATAGTTTTAGAGAAATGCAGAAAGATTTTATTAGATTATTTGAATGTAAATTAAATTAATAAATATGGAAAAGAGAAAGAAAAAAGAATTACAAATTGGAGATATACTTAAAGAATGGCAATTTAGTCCAGATAGAGAGAAAAGTAAAAAGTATGTAAGATTCGAATTTCAAGACTATGGTATTAGATTAGCTTATAAATTAAATGATATATATCATAAATCACTATATATAAGACTTGCCAAGACAGTTAAGAGGGAATACTTAGATGAAGCCTACCGTTTTGCAATTGATTATCCAAATATGGGAAACAAAAATAAAGGCCGTATTTTTATGTGGGCACTTTCAAAATTAAGAAAAGGAGAAAGTCTTTATACAAAAAAATGATCTATTATAAATTTGATTATTATTAATGAATATTCGTAAATCTATATATATAATTATCATTATTGGTTTCTGTTTATATTTTTATTCTTTATTCGGAAAATTTTTATGGGATGATGAAGAACAAATTGTAAATAATTCTGATATTCATTCAATTAGTAATATTCCAAAATTCTTTTTTGGAAGCACATTTAATACAGGTGGAGCAGGTACTTTAGCTGGTATATATTATAAACCATTATTAATTACATTATTTTCAGTTATTTATTCAATATTTGGAAATAATTCTTTCTTTTTTCATATATTCCAATTATCTTTACATATAATTAATTCAATATGTATATTTTTAGTTTTTAATTATTTTTTTAATAAAATTATTATAAAAGAAATAAAATACTTAAAAAGGTTTGGTATTTGGATATCCTTTTTTGGTGCTATATTGTTTTTAGTACATCCCATAAATGTTGAATCGGTAGTTTATATTTCGGCTTCTCAAGAAGTATTATTTTTCACATTTGGAATAATGTCTTTTATGTTTCTGATTTTAAATAAAGAAAATATAAAAGTATTTAATGTTGAATTTAATAGTTACTTATTAAGCGGTATATTTGTTTTATTTGCCTTTCTATCAAAAGAAACAGGTATTCTTTTTTTTATCATCAATATTATGTATATATTTGTGTTTCAAAAAGATAGATTTAAAAAGTTTATATATTATTTTATATCTACATTATCTATTTATATTATATTGAGATTTTTTATAGCTAGAATTGGTTTAAGAGGTAAAGGAATAACACCAATTATGCAACTATCCTTTTTTGAAAGATTAATAAATATTCCGAAAGTAATCTTTTTTTACTTTAAAACATTTTTTTATCCAAGATACTTATTAATATCACAGAATTGGATAGTTGAGAAGATAAATATGAAAGACTTCTATATTCCTTTTATAATAATCATAACAATATTTAGTATTTTAATTTATATGATATTTTATTTTTATAGAAATAAACTTTTTAATAAATGCTTTAGAAAACTATATACATTTTTTTTAATTTGGTTTATAGTCGGAATTGGACTTCATATACAGATTATTCCCTTAGATATGACTGTTGCTGATAGATGGTTTTACTTTCCTATAGTAGGTTTAATTTTTATTTTAATTTTAATAACAAGTTTCTTAATTTATAAATTCAGAAATGTTATAAAAAACATTGAAATAATATCTTTTATAATTATTACATTTTTGTTAACTATATTTAGCTGTAGAACATTATTAAGAACTTTTGATTGGTCTAATGGTTTAACACTTTATCAAAATGATATTAAATACAATAAAAATGCTTATGATCTGGAAAATAATTATGGAGTAGAACTTATTAGAAAAAATAAAGTTGAAGATGCCAAATTCCACTTTGAAAAATCAACTAAACTTAAATCAGATTGGTGGGTAAATTGGAATAACTTAGGAGTATGTTATGAAAGAGAAGATGATTATGAAAAAGCTCTTGAATATTATAAGAAATCTATGCAAAATGCTGATTACTATTTAGCATATGAAAATTATACGGGATTATTAATAAATTTAAAAAGAAATGAAGAAGCGAAGAAGTTTCTTGAAGAAGAAGCTTTAGTCAAATTCCCGTATAATAATAATTTATCTAATATGTATTTATTTTTAGATAAAAATGATACAAATTAGGAACTTATTGTACTATAATTAGTAAATATTTATTTATTATTAATTTGATATTAAAATGCAATTTGTTATTTTTCATGGTTCTTTTAGTTCATCATATAGTAATTGGTTTCCTGAATTAAAAGAAAAACTAGAGCTAATTGGACAAGAGGTATTAATACCTGAATTTACAACTGAAGATTGGAAAGAAGTTACAGGAAGAGGAATAAATTATGTAACTAAGAATCAAAATCTTCAAAATTGGTTAAGAATATTTGAAAACAAAATATTACCAATGATAAAAAAAAGAAATAAATTATGTTTTGTAGCTCATTCTCTTGCGCCTCTTTTTGTGCTTCATATATTAGAAAAATATAATATTAAATTAGATTGTGCTATCTTTGTAAGTCCATTTTTAACTAAGCTTAATAAATCATGGCAAATAGATTTGGTTAACTCTTCTTTCTATAAAAAAGGTTTTAATTTTAATAAATTAAAAAAATTAATCAATGTATCATATACTCTATACTCAGAAAATGATCCTTATGTAGATAAAAAGTATTCAATTGAATTTGCTAAAAAACTTAATAGTTCATTAATATTAGTTAAAGGAGCTGGACATATGAATAGTGAAGTTAATTTAAATAAATTCCCTTTAGTATTTGAATTATGTAAAACGAGACTAAATCTAAGTTTATATCAGAAGTATATTAATAGTTTATAATATAAAGATATAAATAATTTTATTAAATTAAAAAATAAGCTTTAAGTTGTTACTATTATATAATAAAATAGGTTATAAATTAATATAAATTTTATAATAATAATATGTATAATAAATATTTTAAACCATTTATCTTAATTTCATCATTTTTGACATCATTCTTTATAGTTTTTTTATTTTATAAAGCTAGTTTAGGTATAAATTTTTTTATATTTAATATTTGGATAACCTTATTATTTATATTTTCAGGAATAATATTTAAACGTTTAAATATAAGTCTAATAATAAATTCTATTTTATTATTACTATTATCTATTACTTATTACTTTACAAATTCAATTCCCGTACGAATCTTTGTATTCATTCCATGGTTATACTTTTTTTTAATTACTATACATACATTGGTACAAAATAATGATAAATTTGAATTCTTCCGATATATAACTGTACCTATTGAACAATTAGTTATGTCAATTATTAGTCCATTGTTCCCAATAACAAAAACAAAACTTGTAAATTTTAAAGGCGGATATATTATATTTAGAGTAATTCTAGGCTTGATAGTAGCAGTTCCTATTTTTATTGTATTTTTAATTCTGTTTGTAAGAGCTGATCTTATGTTTAAAGAAATAGTAACTTCAATATTTTCAGAATATTTTATAAAAGATTCATTAAATATATCTTTGATATTTCTGTTATTTTTTTGGTTAATTTTTGGTGTTTTATATTATAATTTATTTAGAAAAGATAAATCCATTAAGAAAAAATTTGTATTTAAAAATATTAAATCAAAATTTTTAATAGAAAGTGTAACTATACTATCTGTTATAGAATTTTTATTTTTGGTGTTTAATGGAATACAAACAGCTTATTTATTTGGTGGAGAAAAATTAATTAAAAATCAAACTTTTACTTATAGTGAATATGCAAGGAAAGGTTTTTTTGAACTAATTATTGCAGGTATAATTGCTTTATTACTTATAAGTTTTATCTATAAATTAACCAAAGCTGGTAATATTCTTGAAGGTTTTGTATTAAGAATAATATGTTTTTTTGGCATTCTGGAATTAATACCTATGTCTATATCTGCTTTTTATCGTTTGTATCTATATGAAAGTGCTTATGGCTTTACTGAACTTAGAATATATAGTCATATTTTTATATTATTCTTATTATTAATATTTATTTCTTTCTGTATAAAGTTTTTAACCAAAATAAGACAAAGCTTATTTCTATATACATTACAAATTATTACATTAATAACATTGATTATAGTAGGAGTTACTAACGTTGATTCAATAATTACTACATTAAATATCAATAAGTATAACTCAGATAAATCTCGTGAAATAGATTTATATTATTTATACAACTTATCAGATGATAATATTCCTGCGTTAGTTGAGTTTTTCAAAAATAGTAACGGTGATATTAAAGAAAAAACAGCATTTTATTTAGAATCTAAATATGCAAGTTTAAAATATTTTAGGAACGAAACCGATATTCGAGGGTTTAATTTAAGAGAATATAAAGCTCTACATATTTCAGAAGATAATATTAATGAAATAGATAAATATTCTGATTTTTATCAAGAAGATGCTATTAATAAAAGTAAAACATTAGAAAGTGAATATGAAAATCATAATAATTATTGTTATGGTAATTGTAATATATTCTATATAAATATGGAGGGAGACAAAAAATGTTTCGAATCTATAACTTTTTACAGCTATGAAGATCTTCAAGAACGGTATAAATTGCAAAGTTATTCTGATGACTGCAATATTATGGATAAAGGAAAATATTTGGTTTTAGTACAAGACTACGATTATGATTTTTTTGGAAAAGCATATGAAATATTCATTGTTGATATAATAAATTCTGAAGATAATATATATTTAGTATCAAGAATAAATTATTTATAGAACTTTTTAATTAATATTATGTCAAATATAATTATCAAATCTATAAGAATTCTCAAACCGGATAATGATTTTACAATAAATGTTATTATAGGCCAGACTCACTTTATTAAATCTGTTGAAGATATTCATGAAGTATTAGTGAATTCTGTTCCAAATATTAAATTTGGATTAGCATTTTGTGAAGCAAGTGGGATTAAACTTATTAGATATTCGAGTACAAATAAAGAGATGGAAAAGTTAGCTATAAATAATGCAAAATTAATAAATGCTGGTCATGTTTTTATTATATTTTTAAAGAATACTTTTCCAATCAATGTTCTAAATAATATTAAAAATACACCAGAAGTGTGCCAAATCTTCTGCGCTACTGCAAATCCGTTATATGTTATTATTGCTGAAAATAAATTTGGAAGAGGAGTATTGGGAGTAATTGATGGACAGTCAACATCAGATATAGAAAAGTTAAAAGACAAAAAAGATAGACATACTTTATTAAGAAAAATTGGTTATAAATTTTAATCATTAATTTTCTATCACATTCTTTATTGTATTCCTGATTATTTTATGTAGATATTGTATTTTAAAATATTGTATATTATTATGTATTGTATTTTAATTTACAAATATTTCCATATGTTTTTTAAGAAGGTTAGAAGTACTCTTCATGATTCTTTTTCTTATGTGATGCCTAAAAACAAAAGACACTTTGTAAATTTACTACAATTTTTTGTATATATCATAGTATTAATATTCATACCTTATGCTATTTATCAAAGGGTAAGAGCAACAGATGTAAGCGGTGATATAACTGTGAATACAACATGGAATTTAGCAGGAAGTCCTTATAATATGACAAATAATGTAACTATTAAAAGTGGTGCGGTTTTAACAATTGATGCAGGAGTTCAAGTTAAATCTAATGGAAATTATTACTTGATAGTTGAGACGGGTACATTAGATGTTAATGGAACATCAGAAAACAGAGTAACTTTTACACATAATTCAAGTACAAGTCTAGGAGCATGGCAGGGAATCGAAGTAAGAGCAAGTGGTGTAGCTACTATTGACTATGCAAATATCTATTATACAACTATCGGTGTAAGAGTAACGGGAGGCACACTAACTATTAATGATACAATATTTTCTACTAATATAGTCGGAATATTAGTATATGAACAAGGAAATTTAACTACAGCTAGAAATACAATAAACAAAAGTCAATTTTGTCCTTTAAATTTAAATCCAGACGTAAAAACAATCAGTTTAGGTAGTGGAGTTGATGCTGATATATTGGGAAGTGATACTGATAAAAATGGTTATAATGGTATATGTGTAGGTTATTTAGACACAGATACTAATAACTGTCCATCAGATCTATGTAAATTTTCATCTAGAACATTTGCAGGGATAAGTAATATACCTTATGTAATGTATAATAGTTATGAAATTAAGGGGAATGGAGATGAAATTGAAATAGATCCAAATGTTATTGTTAAATTTGCAGCTGGAAAAACATTAACTATCAAAGAGGGAGCATTTTTAGATATAAATGGTACAAGTGGAAATGAAGTTAAATTTACATCATACAAAGATGATAGTATAGGAGGGGATACTAATAATAACGGAGCAAGTACAGGTGCTATTCAAGATTGGGAAAGGCTAAGTATAGAAAGTGGAACAAATACTATAGATTATCTAAAAATATATTATGCAAATATTGGAACTATAATAAGAGGTGGAACAACAATAGCAACAATACAAGATAGTACATATGATCATAACAGGGTAGGAATAAGTGTAGTAGCTCAGGGAACGCTAACGACAAGAAGAGACACATTTACAAATAACACATACTTTGGAGTAAATGTAAATCCAGATATAAAAGCTGTGACATTTGGAAGCGGAGTTGATGCAGATATATATGGAAGTGGGAATGGATATACAGCATTAGGAGTAGGGTATGCTGGAGATACTTGGACTAATGATTGTGTGTCTGATTTATGTAAATTTTCATCTAGAACATTTGCAGGGATAAGCAATATACCTTATATAATATATAATAGTTATGAAATTAAAGGGCCTGGAGATGAAATTGAAATAGATCCAAATGTTATTGTTAAATTTGCAGCTGGAAAAACATTAACTATCAAAGAGGGAGCATTTTTAGATATAAATGGTACAAGTGGAAATGAAGTTAAATTTACATCA
>Ga0315294_10000264_pt1 | contig 56573 bp, 41 predicted proteins | sample YL17G13_40_MG_FD_203626 | JGI IMG/M metagenome (GOLD analysis project Ga0315294, IMG submission 203626) | Sediment microbial communities from Yellowstone Lake, YNP, Wyoming, USA - YL17G13_40 | ecosystem: Environmental > Aquatic > Freshwater > Lake > Sediment | place: USA: Wyoming | collected... | reverse complement strand
CTCAAAAAGGCAATCCGTCTGTCAAAGGAAAAAGAGATAACTCATGGACACTTTTAGTCGAAATTTTCTCAATTAATAATCGCACGATCAGTTCGCCTAAACGGTTCGAAGCCTTGAAGCCATCAATAAATTTTATACAATCCCTTATTTTTTTCTAGGGTCAAATACTATTTTGATTTCACCCGCAGCGATTTTATCGAGTTTCAGATGCCCGCTTGAGTCGAACTTACCTTTCTTGATCTCGCCATGGGGCAAGTAGACTTTATACTCCATGTTGCCCATGGATTTCCCCTTTTCGTCTTTTACTTTAATATCAATCCAATCTCTGATATTGAGTAGTCCGGAGCGTGCCTTGGAATTCTCGACAAGGGCTTCAAAATAATACTCAGGCGCAGAATAACCTTTTTTCTCGGCTTTATCTCTTGTTTCGATTTTAGGGGGTGGAGGCAAGCAGTACTCCCATTCAGCTTCGATTTTGTTATTTTGCACCTTGGTCTCAATCGTTTTAAAAAGGACGTCAGGGCCCTTGATATCACGCTTATAAATTTGGATCAGGCCAGGCTTTCCATTGTCAAAGCCCTGGACATCGGCTGTGAGCTTGACCTTTTCACCGACCTCCGCTTTATCTTTCGACCACTTGGCATTGCTGACACCGTAAAGCTGGACTTTGCACTGGCCGGCTTTCAAGGCGTCGCGGCAGATGCGGCCATCGGGCTTCAAGACGCCCTCAGACTCTTTGCCGCCGGAGTCGATAAACTTATAAGGGACACCACTGACAGGCTTGCTGGCTTTATCAACAAACTGGAATTCGACCCAGTGTTCAATTTTTGTCGATGATTCCTTGTTATCAGAAAGCGCTGTGGCAGCAGCCATGTGCGCTGCGGCCGCGGAACTAAGGCCGACCTTAATTGGCCCCGGCGCTGCGGCGGCTCCGGCCATCGTCTCGCCAATCAGAACCGTAAAACAGCCTAGGACGATGACATCCGGAGGTCCCACACACATGGCCATGTCTCCCATCCGTGCGGCCGGCATCCCGCCGATCAAGACGCCCGCACTCCCCAGGATAATAGGCCCTCCAACGTGAGGAATAGGGACTGGCGCGGGAGTGACCATCGGGCAGACATGCATATCTGTCAACCGTGCGGCCGGCATTCCGCCGATCAAGACGGTGGGACATCCCAAAACGATGGCGCCGCCATGGGCCGTCATGTCTCCTATCCGCGCGGCTGGCTTTCCCAATACTTCCTCCCTGGCCTTGAACGAGCTCCTAATTGATCATGACAATTCCGCCCTTGATCTTCGTCATGGCGCTTCCACTCACATCCGTCATCGTTCCCTCAAGCTTGGCCATCATCCCGCCTTTTACCTCCAGGTTCATTCCTCCATTGATCTTGGCATTCATATTCGCTTTCATTTCAGTATTCAAGCCGCTTAACTTAAGATCCATGTTGGCCTTCGCGGAAATGCCCATATCGGCCTTTAAATCGTAATTCGCGCACTTCTCCTTGATATCGCCGCTCGCCTTCAGCTCGTAATTGCCTTGGGCTTCACACTTGACGTTGGCCGCCTTTAGGGACGTGTCCGCGGACGTTTCGATGTTCAAGGTCGTGGCCTTGATTTCGATCGTCCCGTTCGGAGCGTGCATGTCGATGCTTCCGTCCTTCGTCTTGATGACGAGCTTGTTGTTCGTAATATCGATTATGAACACGTTGGCATCGGCTTTGTCCGCCACGGTAATACTCTCGCTCCCTTGAGAATCATCGATGCACAGGCGGTGGCCGTTCTTGCTCTGGACAGTGATCTTGGTGTTTTTATCATCCATGACCATCAGGTGGCCGTCGGTCGTCTGGACAGTGATGTTTTTGTTATTATCATCGAAGGTGATTTTATGTTTCTTCGTGGTTACGATATCAATCTTATCGTCTTTATCATCCAGCAAGACTTTATGGCCATCCGTCGTTGTGATCCCGATTTGAGACTCATTTGTTTTGTCGTCCAGGACGATCTCGTTTCCCGCGGCCGTACGGATGATGCTTTGAGATTTATTATCTCTGGTCACAGGGGAGACCTGGGAGGGGTTGGGGACCGTGCCAAGGCCGATCGGCCGGTCCAGATCCCCGTTGATGCAGGAAAAAATCATTTCTGTATCCGCATGGTTGGGAAAATGGACGCCGTATCCCGGTCCAGAATAAGGCTGGGTCAGGCGAATCGGACGGGAAGCCTCGCCGTTTGTCTTGTCACTCAAATCGAACAAAAGTTTAGCTTTGTAGCGGCCGTGGTCATCGACGAAAGCATATTCATCTCCGGCTCCGGATTCTACCCTGGCCGTCATGACGCCCGGGATGGTGGGGACGGGCGTAATCCGAGGTGGACGATACTTGATCTCCATCGGAATCGCCTCAAAAACGTTCTCGAAGGTGGGGAGGACTTGCTTGGCTTCCGGCAGGATGGCGAACAGACCCCGCTGTGTCCCGCGGGAAACGACTTTGGTGAGGATCAATTCCTTGTCATTCCAGTCGTCGCGGTAGTGTTTTCCCATTTTGAACTTGAAACCCGCCCGGAAAAGCCGGCAATCGCCTCGCCCTTTAAAGATTTTGCTCCGGGACAGGATTTCCTCGTTCCTCACTTTGGCCAGGAACTCCCCCTCGCGGGTCTCTTTGTAATGATCGCCGTATTCATAATACAGGCCGGGCGCATCCGGGTCGATCTGGCTCTCCACCGTCAAATCTTTCGAAGGAAAGCGATAGTTGTAATTCTTGAGCCGGACCAGTCCGGTGACGACCTGGGCCTGGTAGGAAATCTCGTCAATCGTCTCCTTCTGGCTCAAGGGATCACTGTTGGGATTGTAGTAGATATCCTCGGTCTGCTCGATCGACGGCAAGGTATCGTTGGAGTCCGTAAAAACGATCACATCGTTCTCGCTGCGATGATCAAAGTAATAGAAAATGCCGTAGTGCTCCAGGCGGCGGTTGATGAAATCAAAATTCGTCTCTCGGAATTGGACGGCGTACTCGAGATCGGGATAGGATTCTCGGAGGTCAAACTTGTAATCCTGCCCTGAGAAGCCGGAATTCTTGAGGACTTGAGTGACGATCTTCTCGACGTTCATTTTCTGGAAGACTTCGTTGGCAAACGTCAGCTCCAGGCGCCACATCTTTGGCACGAGCTCGGCATAATACGAGATATAGCGAGGGGTTCTGCCGCGCTGCTCGAAACGCGAGATGATGCCCTGGATTTTGACCGGATCCTCATCTCCTCTGTTCAGGATAAAGGTGGCCTTTTTATTAAGGATGGCGGCGGGATCAAGCTCCGGCTCATAAGAAAGGAGTTCGATGCGGTAGATGAAAAGCCGGGAGATCGATTCCTCTCCCTCGAAGGCGAGGACGTGGACAGTATCCTCCGGGAGTCCACTGAAGTGGAGTTCAAAGTGAGGTTTATTGTGTTTTGGTTTCGCCATGGCTGCCTCTCTCATTGAAGGTATATTTAAAATTGCCCTCTTTGTCCTTGCCGACTTTGAGATGCGTCGGCGTTTTTCCCTCGGCCATGAAGCCGAGCAGATAAGTCGCTATATCCGGAGTGATTTTGCGGTCAATGATCGCGTCGATGTTTCTGGCTCCCGTCTCCGCGCTGGTGCAGGATTCGACAATGTCTTTGATAACGGCTTTGGCAAATTCCACTTCGAGCTTCTGGTTCTCTTTGAGCTTGCGGCTGATTCGGGAAAGCTTCAGCTCCACAATTTGCTTCAGGACGTCCTGGTTGAGAGGGAGGAGAAGAATGGGCTTGACCCGGCCGAGAAACTCGGGCCGGAAACGCTGGATGAGATAGGGACGCATCTCTTCCAGAAGCCCATCGGGAGAAGTTACTCCCTGCTCGATTTTTTTAAAGATGACCTCCGAAGCCAGGTTGGAAGTCATGAAGATGATCGTGTTGTTGAAGCTGATCTGCCGTCGCTCCGAATCCTGGAGCATCCCCCGGTCGAAAACCTGCATGAAGAGGTCGATGACGGAGTGGTTGGCTTTCTCGATCTCATCCAGGAGGACCACGCAATAGGGACGGCGGCGGACCGGCTCGCTGAGCGCTCCTCCTTCTCCGTAGCCGACAAGTCCAGGATCGGCACCGATGAGGCGCGAGGTGTTGTATTCGTTCTGGTACTCCGTCATGTTCAGGGTCACGATGAACCGTTCGTCTCCGAACAGAGCCTCGGCGACCGCCCGGGCAAGCTCGGTCTTCCCAACTCCGCTCGGCCCGATGAGGAAGAAAACTCCGATCGGAGCTTCTTCCCTTTTCAGCCCGACTTTTGTCCCCCGGATTACGTCCGCGATCTGCTTGATAGCATGGTCCTGACCGATGACTCGCTTCTTAAGCTCTTCCTCCATTTGGAGGATGGTGGCCATCTCGTCCCGAGTCATCTTGCCGACGGGGATGCCCGTCCAGGACTCGATGACTTCGGCCACAGTCATAGGGGTGACATCGGCAAAGACTTGAGGATGGTCTCCCTGGAACGTTTTGATCTCTTCGCTGAGAGCCGTGGTGTCTTTCTCGATCTGGATACGGTCAGGGGATTTTGGATCCGCCGCAAATTTTTTTATGCGGAGCTCTCTCAGCTTGTTGATGAGTTCAACCTCTTTCTTCCAGCGCTCCTCCTTTTCCTGGATCTCCTTTTCCAGCCGGGATTTTTCTTCGTTCAAGCGCGACAGCTCCTGCGAGTTATCCATGATCTTCAGGTCATGATCTTTTTCGAGCGCGGCAATTTTCAGCTTATAGGAATTCAGGTCGCTCAGGAGGAGCGCCAGGCTCGGAGGCCGGCTGGTCAGCGACATCTTCACCCGGGTAGCGGCTGTATCGAGAAGGTCAATCGCCTTATCGGGAAGCTGGCGGCCGGCGATGTACTTGCGAGAAAGCTTGACGGCGGTCTCGACGGCGGTGTCGGAGATATGGATTCCGTGATAGGCTTCGTATTTGGTCTTGATCCCCCGGAGCATGAGCATGGCTTTCTCATCGTCCGGCTCGCCGATATGGATCGGCTGGAAACGGCGTTCCAGGGCGGCATCCTTGGCGAAGTACTTGTTGTATTCGAGATAGGTCGTCGCCGCGACGGCCCGAAAGTCGCCGCGGGCCAGGGCGGGCTTAAGGAGGTTAGCCGCATCGCCGCCCCCCGCCGACGCACCCGCACCGACGAGGGTATGAGCCTCATCGATAAACAGGATGGTTTTATGGATGGACTTGGTGACCTCGTTGATGACGGCCTTGAACCGCTGCTCAAATTCGCCGCGCATCTTTGTCCCAGCCTGCAGAGCGCCCAGGTCAAGGGTGTGGATCTGGACATTCTTGAGGACATCGGGGACCTCATCGGCGGCAATTTTGAGCGCCAGGCCTTCGACCACGGCCGTCTTCCCCACTCCCGGCTCGCCCAGGAGAATGGGGTTTGATTTTTTCCTTCGGCTCAAAACTTCGGTGATCTGGATGATCTCGTCATCGCGGCCCAGGATCGGGTCAATCTTTCCTTCCTTGGCCTGAGCCGTAAGGTTGGTGGTGTAGATATCGAGCACGCTTCCGCCCGGGGGAATTTCCCTGGCCTGTTCGGCCGGCAGAGTCTCCATGGCAGCCGCCTCATCCTCCACCGATCCGGTCACGAACTTGTGAAACTCTGTGGTCAGTTCCTCCTGGTTGATCCTGGAAAGGACATCCATCAACCCGGTGCTGATGATCTGTTCTGAAGCGATAAAGACCTCAAAGAGAGCGCCCGAACGGATCTTGGTCTCTTTGTGGTGGACGGAGCTTGTGATCCAGGCCTGTTCCAGGAGTTCGGTCAACAGGGGAGAGAGCTTGGGCTTTCCCGGATTGCCCGTGGCCATCTCGTCCAGGTTTCGGGTGCAAATCTCCTGGACGCGGCCGGAATCGATGGCATAGTGTTTCAAGATGAGCGGGACATCTCCCTGTCCGTCCTCGATGAGGGAGTTCAAGAGGTGTTCCATCGTGATTTCGTAGTTTCCTCTCTTGATTCCTATTCCCGTTGCCGTGTCAAGGTTCCGGATGAGGTGGTTGTTGAGTTTGAGGAGGAGTGCCCTTAGGTCTTTGCTTTTCATATTAACCCCTTAATCGATGAGATGAATGGCCTTCCCAATGAGTCTCAGGCTTGCTTCCTGGAAAAACGTTCGTAAGGATAGTCGACCTCGACAAACTCCTGGCGAGGCCGGCCGAGCCACAGGCTGACTCCGAGTCCGAGCCGGCGATCATTCCAGGGGACTCTTCCGATACTGTCGGATCTGAGAATAAATTTAATGTCAAACTCCAGCCCGTCATGAAGATAAAGCTGAAGCAAGTCCTTGAGAAGCAAGGCGTTTACGGAACCCGGCGTGAAGTCCAGATATTCTTCGAAATCCAACGGGCCGATCTCAACGCAGATCCGTCCGCACCAATCGAGCACGGATCGCCCCAGGATACTAAATCGGGAGAGCTGGTAGGAGTGATCGCCGTGGCGCGATCCCAGCTCCGGCAATTGCTCCAGTTGAACCCGGCGGGGAACGAACTCTTGAATCCGGAACCCGAACCGGGGAAAATGCTCCTTCAGAATAATCAAGAGGCCCATCTTGTTCCGGACCCGATGGCTGAGAACGCTGGAAAGCCGGAACAGCTTGAACTGGGAAGGCCAGTCGGTCTTTTCATCGGCCGGACCAAGCTGTCCCGTGAAGGCAAAGATGCGCTGGAAGATTTTGTTATTCATATCTCCGCTGAGCTGGAGATAGTAACGGTATTTCTTCCAGGCCTGATAATAGAGCCAATAAAGCCGGGTGTTGAAAATATCCAGGAAGTTTTGGAGAGGGACCTTTCCGGGGCCATGGATGTTTTGCTGCAGGGCGACTTGTTCGTGGTAGCAGCGGGGCAGCGGCGAATCGATCCCGTACAGGCCAAAAAAGTTGAGGACGAAGGTCATGGTGTCGTCTTCAAACTCGAAGGACCGAATGTCCCTGGCCGGATAGACATACTGTTCATAGGGCCGAAACCGGAGGCCTTTCTGATCAAATTTGGCGTCGTCGCGGTCGGGATGGATGCTTTTGCTGATCTTCTCCGCCAGGAAAATGGCAAAAAAGACACTGTACTCCGGTGCCCTCCGGCGAAGGTCTTCGATCAGACGGGCAAGATCTGTCCGAGTTTCGGCGGCCATGTATGAAGCTTTTTCGTCCCCGTCTCTGCTAAAGTCAGGATGACGGAAGAATTGATGGTTACGTATTGGGAAAGAAAACGGCTGAGCACCGACCCAAAAAGCTCGATATCTCCCTCCCCGTTCTCAAAGAGGTTCTCGTCGATCTCCATCTTGAACTCAATTCCTCGCATGAGGCCCTGATCGCGGAGGATATATTTTGTCGCCGGAGGATGGATTTTCGTGACGGCCTGGATCTTCTTCTTGTAAGGATTGTTGATTTCTTGGTGCCAATTGTATAAGCTCAGCAAAGTCTTCAGCGTTTCGGCATTGGCCAGCGTCGTGTAGCTCAGCGTCAGATGGGAAAGAAGGGCCCAGAGGAAATTTTTTCGTTCCGGGCAGGACAGGACGTCTGAAGGGGTCGTCAGGCTGGCGACTTCGACCCCGGCCGGAAAGTTGACGGTCTGGTTGATGGCGCCGACCTCAAGATACTTGGCCGGCAAGAACCCATTCGACAGCGTCGCTTCCTGAATGCTCAGAGTTTCCTTGGGAAATGTATCCTGCTCGAGGCTGGAACTGAAGATCCGGATATAGGTTTCAGCCACATCGCCTTTGACCGGACGGGTCATGACCGAATAAAAACGCTTGTATTCGTATTCCGGATCGCTCGTATCAAGAATCTCATAGGAGGTCACGGGCACATACTTATATTGCTGGAGCTTGTTCTCGCTGACACCGATGACTTTATTGACGGAGTAGATTTCCCGGCTTTTTCGTCTGTCACCGTCGGGAAGAATATAGTATTCAGGCAATCTCTGGTCCACGATGACTTCCTCCGTCGGCCGGTCGAAAAGATTGACAATCGGTGTGCAGTGGAGAAGGACGTTCTTGAGCGTCGGCCGGCACTCCGCCGACAGCCGCCGGTTCAAATGGATCATAATCTCAAAAGGATCGCCATCCGGAGACGCGGGAAAAGCGTCGAGTCCCTCGATGGCGATGGAGAAGAACCGCTCTTGGCAAGAAAAATATTCTTGAAGGAGTCGGTAGCCGGTGAAAATTTGCTGAGGGTAGGGAAGGATCGCGTACGATTCCGGCTCGTCATCGAAGACTTCGGAGAGGCCCGGAATCCCGATCTTGAAATGGGCGATCTCTTGAAAAGCCGAAGGTTGAGGAGAGAGCTCCCGGACAGAAATCCGGGAAACATGCTTTGTCAGAAAGAGGAGCAACGTATGGCGGAGATAATCCGATCCGTGAAGATAGAGCATGAGTCTTTTCAATTCGAGCAGGCTATAGCTGACGTTGCGCTGAGGATGGACCTGAAGGACTAGGGCGGACCCACCGTCAGGAAGCTCTTCCACCCGGATCTCCTTCAAATGCATGGGACGAACCACCAGATCCTGAGTCGTGCGGAAGATGAATTCTGCCGGCTCGCTTTTCTCGATCGTCCTTTCCGTCTCTTGGGGTCCGGCCGCCACTTTGTATTTGACCTGATATCTGCCGGTTGACGTCTGGACTTCGCTGCCTTTCGGGACCAACACAGGCTTGGCCAGCACGTTCGGGACGGGACGGACTTCCAGCATGGCCCAGGAGGGGAAGGGGCGGATCAGATGGGGAAACAGCAACTCGAGCAGGCCTCCGGTAATCTCGGGGAAATCGTCGTCCAAACGCTCGTGAATCCGGCCGGCCAGAAAGGCAAAACCTTCCAACAGGCGCTCGACAAAGGGGTCTTTTCTCTGCCGTTGGGTCAGCCTCAGTTCGCCGGCAATCCCTTGATGCTTCTCGGCGAACCGTTCTCCTTCCTGCTGCAGAAAATTGTATTCCCGTTCGAAATATTTTTTGATATCCATTCCTAGTCCTTGACGGCAACAACTTTGGTCCAGCCCGTCGTCGAAAACTCCGTCAGGAGGATCTCCGTGTGAGCGAAATCCTTGATCGTGATCATGATTTTTAGGAAAAGACGCATATTTTGCTTGTCGAACTGGGGATTCTCGAGCTTAACCGTGGCGATTCTCGGTTCATACTTTAAGATGGTGTCGCGGATCTGCTTCTTGAGAGGGTCAAACGTGTATCCCGAATCGATATAGACCTGCATAATGTCCGGCAGCCCGAAATCAGAGAGGTGAGTCAGCGAGCCTTGCCTTGTCCGGAGGACCATGGTCAGGTTTTCGATAATGCTTTTTCGGAGTTTCTCTTCCTCGGAGAGCCGTTTGAAAGAGGCGAGATCGGTATCGACGGGTTCAAGGCCCTCATGGGTAAAGTACCCGACTAAAATGTCATACAGACTGATATTATCCATTTCAACGTTGGCGAGACCAAAAAAACTAATCTACTCGATCAGACGCTCTTCAAAAAATTAAAAAATCCAGATAGAGTTTAAGACGAGGAGGATTTCTAAGATTTTTACTAGAAGGCCACCTCTTGATAAGTCGGGCTTCCCCCTTTTCGTCCGTCTTTATCAGTGGGTTCGTAATTCCAGGTGAACTTTTCGGCCATGAATTTCACTTCTTCAAGATGGCCGACATTCTCATTCTCCTTGATCTTGGTGGTGGGCATCACGTTCTTGACGGAAACGATCGTCGCGTTCTCCAGGATATAATTGAAGTAGGGAGTCTCACTCGCATCTTTGATTTTGTAAAGAATGATCGTCACTGATTTCATTTTGGTTCCTTCGCAGCAGTACTGGTAGAGGATGGGCGTGATCTTGTCAATATCCTTGGTCAGAGAAAACGCGGTCAGCCGGCGAGATCCTTGGACCCTGTTGGTTTCCGTTTCGTAGGGTAGGTAAACCTCGTGAGTGAACTCGTAGATGAGACTCGTTCCGTTTTCCCGCGGTCCCTCGAGGGGGCCGTCTGGTCCTTCGACAAACAGTTCTCCTTTAAAAGCCATGTAAAAACCTCCTTTAGATTGGATTTAGTTTCAAAAAAGCTCGTTTCAAGGCATTTCGATTTAGGCCGCTTCTTCAGCCGAGTGATAGGCCACCAGTTTTAACGAGATGTCCATCCCGGTGATAGCGATATGAGGCCTGAACTCGGCATCGATCTGGAAGAATCCGGGTTTTTCCTCCAGGGGCTTGACTGTCAGCTGAAAAGACCGCAGAGGCCGTTCGGCAATGACGCTTTCTGGAGCGCTGGGCTGGTCGGAGGTAATGGTTTTCAGCCAATTCGACAAATCCTCCTGGATCTCCCCCGCATTCTTATTGGCCCCGACAAACCGAAGCTGGCGGTACTTCAGATAGTGAGCAATCCGGGTAACAAGGAACGTGTATTGGAGTCTGGCTCCAACAGCATAATTGGCTGTCGCCTGAGGATCATTCTTGATAAGCTTCGGCCTCTGGACGGAGGGGACCTCGAAGAAACAGGCATAATCCGTCCTCTCCCAGTGGGCCAGCGGAATGAAGCCGAGCTCGGCCAGCTCATAGTCTTTAGCCTGTCCGACAGATGATTCGACGGGGACTTTGAGCTTTGTCTGGCCGTGTTCTTCGTAGGTCGGAGTCGGCAGATTTTTGACAATGCCCCCGGAATCGACCCCGACCAGTTTGACGCTCCAGCCCCAATTTTCAAAGCTCCTGACCATGTTGGAGGCCAGGGCAAATGAGGCACTGCACCAGAGGCTGTTGTCCCGGCCTTCTTTGTAGATTCCTTCGCTGTAATTGAAATTCTTGGTCGGTTCGTCTTTAGGGCTGTAAGGGAGCCTGCCCAGGAATCGAGGAAGGGCCAGGCCGACATATTTGGAACGATCATCGTCGCGGAAGGCCCGCCAGGCGGTGTATTCGGCGCTGTCATTAATCTGTTCCTTAAGGAAACGGTTGTTCATGACATCCACAAAATTTTTCTCTCCAAAAAACTGGGAGCTGGAATTCGCGATGAACGGCAACTGAGCGCTTTCTCCAAGGATCGCCAGATGCTGCATTAATTTGATGTCTTGGGCCGTGTTGTCAAACTGGAAATCGGCAACGATGGAGGTGTAAGCATGCCCGCCGACTTTGTCATAAGCCCCCCAGTAGATATGGTGCCAGAGGCCTGAATCTTTCTCGTATCCTTCGCCCATGGCGGCCTCGTTGAGGTCCTCGTACAGTTCCTCTTTCGAGCAGTCGAGAAGCTCGAACTTAATAGGCTTGCTGAATTCCGTGTTCTGAACGAGAAAATGCAGGCCGCGCCAGGTCGATTCCAGCTCCTGAAATTCTTTATGATGGAGAATCTCATCCATCTGGGCGCTTATGACCTTATCGATCTCGCCGATATAGGAATCGATCAGGGCACCGCCCACCCGGAAGACTTCGGCTTCCTTCCCGATCCGAGTGATGAGCTCCGCGACGGCGCTTTTTTTCTCTTCCGTATCCAGCATCGTGATCAGGCCTTCGACGGCGCCGACCTCGACTTCCTGGACGGTTCCTTTTTCTTTCTCTTTTTCTTTTTCCATTTTAGACCTCCTCAGATCCCTTCATAGTCTCCGGACCTTCACGTCTTGGCCTTTTGCTTCTTGGCCTCAGCCTCACCGGGGGCCAGCTTTGAGATGAGTTCATCCACACTGCCGCCTCCCTCTTTGAGGACGGCTTCGATGGCTTTCCGGAACTTCACGTCCTTAAGGACCTGGAGCTTGAGCTGTTTGAGTTTCTCCCGGGCCTCCAGAAGATCTTTTAAAGGCTCCACTTTGTGGACGATCTGATCCGGGTGAAAATCTTTCATCTCCTTGAAGTCCAAGTTGACTTCCATCTCCGCCGTCGGGTCCTCGGAAAGCTTGTTGGGAACCGACATCTTGATCTTGGGATTGATATCCTTTAGGACCTTTTCAAAATCTCCCTTCCGGGCGATCGTCCTGAGCCGCCGATCTTTGACCGCTCCTTGGCTCCCCGCCTCACTCCGGCTCAGGTTGCCGGGGATGAGAAGACGATAATCGAGCTCAACGCTTTCCTTGGCATCCGAACTGGGGAGGATGGAGACCTTAACCCGGGTGCCGATTTTAGGCGCGATTGGTCTTGACATGATTCATTCTCCTTTTTTTGGTGTCAGGCTCGCCAGCTTGAGAGCCAGCGATCCGTCATAATTTCCGATTTTTATAAAGAGAATCTTCTGCTGTTTTTCCAGCGAAGCCTGTTGCTCGGAGTCCGGTTTGGCCTGGAGGAGTTTTTGGTTGACCAGAAAGGTGGACTGCCAGGCTGCCAAGCAGAGGGCCGGCTCCCATTCGGCGAGCTGGTAAGCTTCGATCTGTTCCGACAGGCGGTCGAGATGGATCTTGGCGAGAGCGTGTTGCTTGGCCGCAAGGCAAAAATTGGCAAGATTCAACAGACAGAGAAACCGCCCCTTCCGACGTGTTTCGCCCGATATACTCTGTTGAAACGCCCGAAGATTTTTCTCAAAGTTCCTGGGGAGTTCTGAGCAGGCCCTTTCGTAGTCCTTATTGAGAGGCTCATAATCCTCTCCGAGAATCGGAGGAAGCAGGATCGCCTCTTGCGTTTTCTTTGAACGGGGCGTGATCTCGGCCTCGATCCATCGGGCCGCCTCCTCGTCGACAAAGGGCGTCTGATTGCTAAATTTCAACCGGCACAAATCGGGAAAACGCTCGAGGAGGTTGGACAGCCGAGACCTGATTTCTTCCGCGGCCGCCGCGGCTCGTCCTCCCTTTTGATCCAAGGCGAAACACAGATGCTTTTGGCCCCTCAGCCAGAATTTGAACCCTGTCTCTTCATCAAGAAAGTTGGACTCGATGACCGGGATCAGCTTGTCCCATTCCCTATTGGCCAGCCATTCCTGAAACTTGTTCTGGATGGCGGAATCAGGCGAACCAACCTGAGTGACAGAATTTTCCTCAGGAGGGAGGGCCATTCTTCCCCAAACAAGGGCCCGGGACAGGGCGAAGAGATAGGGCTCACATCGTTTTACCTCATCTTTTTCTTCCTGGGAAAAGTATCTCAGCGCTTTCTTGATGGCAATCAGGGCTTCCTTTTCTGAAGCGAGAACCAGATCCCTTGCGCTTGTGCCTGTCGGAGCAAAAGGCTTTTTGGCCGCTTCTTCTCCGGCAGCCGTTTTTGCTAGGGGAGGCGGCTGTCTTTCCGGTCCTCGGGCGGGCACCGGCTTTTCCTGGGGAGAGCCCTTGGCCAGGACTTGTTGGGCAGTTTCCTTCAACGTCCCCAGCACCTTGAAAAAATCTTTGAATTCAGGGACATTCCCAGGATACTGATTTTTCGCTTCTGAAACGAAAGCCTCAAAATTCTGAACGATCTCCTGAACGAGAGGGGCATTTTCCCGGCTGATTTTTTCCGCCTCGATCAGCTTGATCATGCGGCTCGAATTCAGGTACTGGAGAGCCCTTTTCCGGTGAAGAGGGTTCACGGGGAACAGCCCCGGTCCGTACTTTTTCAATAAGCCCGTGAGCAGGAGGATCCCGTTCCGGAGGCCGGCCATTTTATCCATCCGGAACCAGGCAAAACAAAGCCATGAGGCGACTCGGAGATCTTTGCATTTTTCTTTGAGAATTTGTGTCGCCAGATCGGCGCAGATTCCATAGCTGGGGTTGGCTTTCCCGATTTCCAGATCTAGCTTGAAATAGCTCTCTTCCGCGGCGGCGTCCCGGCCGGTCGGAGAATCTGAAGAAACTGGGTCGAGCAGTTCCGTCACGTTATCGGGAATCGAGGATTCAGCCATTCTTGGTAGTTCCCCTGCCATGTCTCATCCGGACCCTTTCGATCTCCACTCTCGGATCTCCAACTTGTTCAGAAGCGTTCACGGAATCATGATCCGGGCAACACTGAACACTTCGCGTTTTGGAATTGTGACCTGCTGACTTTTTACTCTATCTGAATTCTTCCTCGATTTCAATCAAAATCTTCGCCCTTGCTCTGGGAATAGCCGATCTCCCTCAAGACATCGGCTAAAGTCGACTCCCGGCTGGCAAAAAGCTCGCTGTAACCGGCTGGAATTCTGAGGTCTCGCTGAGCCAGCTTCTCCTTCCCCTCCTCATCCAGCTTGCAGACGGAGTCATTCTCCGCATCGGGGTCGACCAGCTGAATAAAACTCCTTGCCTGGACCTTTCCGGGGAAAAGAAATAGGAAGTCTTTTCCATTTTTTCCGCGGACTTTCCAGAACAGATGGGGATGAAAGAGGCTGTCGCCGAGAAGCCGCGAGCACAATTGAACCCAAAAACAGACTTCCTGGATGGAGGAATGCTCTTGCCCGCTCAAGGGGAATCGAATACAGACCTTTGAGGATCGGGGCATGTAGGGCGAGTCGGGCTTAAAAATCTCAATGATATTATGGACGACGAGAAATTTCTTTGGATCGCTAAAGCTGCCGAAAAGGCCGGACCAAAATCTTTCTTGGGTGGTTTCGGCGAGATACTCTCGAAAACTCCGGTGACTGGCCTCTACGTTTTTCTCAACCGAAGTTCCCAAATCGTCGATTCGTTCCGCCAAATTCGAGAGGGAGAAGCCTTCCATCCCCAATTGGATGATTTCTCGGGACTCCTCGAAAAAAAGCTCGAAACCCAAAGGAATCAGGGGCATCGCCTTCTCATCGAACGTCCTTTTTTCCTCTTTGAGCGCCACACAGAACGGATACTTCCTTTCGCTCCTGTCACGGCTGGGTTGTAAGATGCCGACAAGAACGCCCCCTCCCGTATCCTCGGGTGAAAAAATAAAATGGTAGGCGGAAGCCCTTTCATAGGCCTTATTCCAGTCCCGGCCGAAATGATGAGCGGCCGCATAGAGGCCTTCTTGGAGCCACCGGTCCAGAGCCCGGACCTCCGAACCGCTGGCGTTGTGGCGGACGAAATCGCTAAAGTTCGGAAGCTTCCCGTAAAAAAATGCTGGGCTCGACATGGTGTTCAGTCTAGTTCGTGACAATGTCAGAGATCAAGCTCTCCGGCAATTGCAGACGGAAGAAATCTTTGGTGCTCCGGAACGGATGAAAAGGACTTTTCGTCTTCAACCTGTACTGGATTCTGACCTGGTTTAGGCCCGGCTGCCCAAATAACCAGCGGATATTCCATTCCGTCGGCGGAACCTCCGTGATATCCGCTTTATCAAGCAGCCGGAACCAGCCCCAGACTCCGTCAGACTTTATGGGCTCATAGTTATATTTTTTGGAATTTATCGTTAGGCGGGCGCCCAAGGGGCCTTCGGTCCCGGGCCAGGAGAAATCGATCCAGTCCGGGCGGCCCATCCTGTAAGGATAAAGCTTTCCGGCGATTTCAAGAGAGATTTGGTCGATTGAATTCTTTATTTCAATTTTCTTCTTTTCATCTTTTAGCCCCACAGGCTCGGGAAAATCTGCCATAAGATTGAAGCTGACTTTCAGACTGCCGGCACTGCCGGCCTCAAAAAGAGCTTGCCGGATAGCTTCCGCTTTCTCAAGAGCGTCCACCGCCGGGGGGAAAAGTGAGAGTCCCTGATCCATCCAGGGAATGGACTTCCATGTGTCCAGCTTGACAAACGGTTTGAGTTCTTCATTGACGAATTTACCGATAACTCCCTCCTTGGGATCGAAAAACCGGACAACTTCATCTATAGGAGCGTCGTCTTTGCCCTGGGGATCAAAGGGATAACAAGAAGCCAAACTCTGCGCATAGGGCTGATAAACATTGTTGCGCCAAACGTCATTCAAACCGCTTTGAACTTCTTTGAGAATGACTCCCCAGACGTTCCTGAGGGGCTGTTCAAAGAGAGCTGTTCTAGCCTCGGCGTCGAAATCGCTCTCCGGCAGCGCCGTATGAATGGCCCTGACGGCGTCTGGAAGCTCTCCTACTTGCTTCTCGAGTACGCCCGTGGCCACTTCTTTCGCTTTGAGGCCTGGGTCACTCTCGATATATTGGAGCTTCTCTTTCAAGGTGGCATACTGCGCGAGCAAAACAGCGAGCTCTTTTGGGCTTTCCTCTTTTCCCCCGGTCGCCGGGCTCAGGCTGTGAAGCTTGGCAAATTCCTCGTTGATCCCCTGAATGAGTTCCTCCTTAGGAGAATCTGGGGACGCCTTGTCCAAGGCAAATTTTGCAGCCTTCTTTTGAACAGGTTTTTTTAGTATCTTGCTAGATATCTGGCTCGCGCCCTTAAACGCCTTGGCAAATCCCCCTCCCGAGGTGGGCTCTACCTCGAAGCGAGTCTGCCGAGCCACAGCATCCAGGATAAGTTTTAGGGGAGACTCCTTGGGATCGCTTAAGATCTTCAAAGCTTCTGAGGCCGAACTTAAATCTTCAAAGCGAGCATAGCGAATGCTCTGAAGAAACTGCCACCAGTTGCGGGAATAATCCTGGAAATAGAGTTCTCTCAATCCTGCCGACCGCTTTTTCGGGTCGCGCAGATCAGAGCCTAGGGGCTGGGCTTGACCGAGGATCCAGCTTTCCTTTTCCGGAATTTGACTCCAGTCTTCGATGGCCTGTTTGATAACATCTTCCCAACCCGCTTTGGTGAAAGATCCCGGAACCTTAAACTCACAGGAAAGAAAATCCGGGTGCTGTCCTTTTAAAATCTGGGACAAGGTGAATGTCTGGGGGAGCTTAAATTGGGCGTCTCTTATGAAGTTCTGGTAGTCCTCCTCTAGGTCGATCGGCTTGTTGATCAAGGTCCGAATGGATTGGACAAGATTCTTATCGTTCTCAAACGGGGGCATACCTTCTTTTCCTAAGTTTTGGACAAAATACTCTATCTGACGTTCGACGAGCGGGCTGATCTCTTCGGCGCTTTCGTCCGAAATTTTCTGGTTGGGAATTCCTATGAGCTCTTTCTTAAGGAAATCCGAATACGACCTATCAAGCCTGGGGCTTTCCTCTCCCATAAGCAGGTACGCCTTGAAGAAGTCCTTGACGGCATAAGCGGGATAATCCTCTCCCCCCCGAAATTTTTTCAAACGGTTTTCTAGCTCACGGTAATAATATTGAATGAAGGGGCTGCCTTTTCGGTAGTAAAGTTCACGAGCGGCCACGAGGACCATGCCGGTCCTGGACATTCCTGAGCGGATGAGGGGATGCCTCATCTCTTTTTGCTCTAAGCCGACCATCTTCTCCCGGAAGCCATCCAGATGCTTGAGATTTTCAACATAAGAATCCCGCTTCTCCCAGTTTACATCATTTATCAAAGCGGCCATCCCCTTCGCGCTTTTCAGGCTGCTCTGACTGCGCACATACCCTTGAGAGACGCCAAAAATGAACGCCCCCAAACAGATGAGCGAACCGAAAATGACGCCGGCCCGGATTAAGTTTTTTTGTGTGGACGCCCGTGAAGTCCGAGCCACCAGGTTCCGGTCAGGGATGACGATATCGGTAAAAAGCCTTCTGATGAAGTAGCTTTTTTTCTGGATTTCGGGTTCGCTGATCATCTCCGAAGGCAGATCGAACTGCTTGGCCACGGCCTGGATGACCCGGTCGATCGGAACCCCTTCCTGGGTGCCGCTGGTGAGGTAAAAGCCGCGAAAAACAGGACCCTCTTGATAGGGGCTGGCCTGAAAGAGCTTCCCGATGAATTGACCGACACTTTCTTTGATCCCGGCAAATTCCAAGGGAAAAACATACACTCTCCCCCGACTCTCCCGTTTCGAGGCGAGGCTGAGCCGCTTCAGACGAAAATCATCCAGGGCTTTTACCAGAAGATCAAATTCTTGTTCAAAAACCTCGCGGGGGCTGGAGGAACTCACTTCCTCGGGGGATAACGTGCATCCCCATATTTGTTCCCTTTCTGTTCGACTGAGATGTTCGAAGCTCTCGACAAACCCCTGGAGAAGGTCGAGTTTGGTAATGACGAGATAAACCGGAAAGCGAACGCCCAGTCGTTGGATGAGCTCGTCGATGCGACGGCGGATGTTCTTGGCATGCCACTCGAGTTCATCGAAGGAGGCTTTGAGGAGATCGGCGATACTCATGCCGATAATGACTCCGTTAATCGGGCTCCGCCGGCGGTGCTTTTTGAGGATGTCCAAGAAGGCCAACCATTCTTCCTTATCCTCGTCCTCCGTGATATACCGTCCGGCCGTATCCAGAAGGATCGCCGAGTTCGAGAAAAACCAATCGCAGTTGCGGGTTCCGCCCACGCCCCGGATGTCGGAGCCGAAGGAAAATTCCAAGCCTGAATTGATGATCGCCGTGGTCTTGCCGGCGGCCGGCGGCCCGATGAACATATACCAGGGGAGAGAGTAGAGAGCCGCCCGCCCGCTTCTTCCCCGGCCTAGCTTTGACTTTTTGAGCGATTCAATCGCGACGAGAAGGTCCCTTTCGAGCTCCTCGACCTCCGCCTTCTTCTCCGGTCTTATCGATCGCTTTTGATCCTCGGCCTGCATCTTGATGGATCGTTCCAGGGAGGCTGCATCCCGGTTGGCCCGCATCGACTTAAAGAGAAGCACAAGGATACCCCCAAAAAGGATGATCAGGACAGCGAGCAGACGGGTATTCAGCGGCCATCCGAACGACCGGCCTCCCATCCAGACCAGAATGATGAGCAGAAGAAAAGCAATCCCGATCAGGATGGGTTTCCGCTTCTGAATTTTTATGATTCCTTTCATGGACGATCTTTCCTTAATTCAAGAATGATATCAGACAGATGGCTTTCTGGTCAGAGCGTGTTTTTGAGGATCTGGACGACTTCATCGGCCGACCTGGAAATCAGGAAGGACATGACGAGATAAAAGAAAAATCCCCCCGCCAGAGCAAAAACTCCGATGATCCAGGGAGGCACTTCCCGGACGACGACATCGACGATCTCATCCCTTCTTTGCCCGTGGGGAGAGAGATCATGGACGGGCTTCCTTTGGAGATGCGCGATTTCGGCATAAATGTCTTCGATCAGCTGCCGGATTTTATCTCGCTCGAGAACTTGATATTTTCCCCGGAATCCAAGAGCGAGGCATAGATAATAAACCCTGAGCAAGCTCAGGTTGTCCAGGGGGCGCTGACGCAAACGGTCGAGTTTGGTGAAAAATTCTTCTCCGGCATCAAAGCGGTCAAACAACTCAAGCTGAAGAGGCCGGGTCAGCCATTCGTCCTTCTGGTTCCACTCCGAGGCAATGATGGTTTCATCCAGAAAGGCAACCAAGGCAAACTCGGCCGAGCGAATGTCCGCCTGAGCAAAACCGGTCTTTTGAGCCTCCCGTTCCGTTCGCTCGAGGAGCTCACGGACGCGCTGCCTAAGAATACCGGGATTCCCAAAGTCGCGGGCTTGTCGCAACTGCATGATCAGCGTCAAGACCGGTCCAAAAACTTCGGACAGATCGATCGATATCGGCCTGTCCGGGGCTAGACTTTCGGCGTCTTGTTTTTTCATAGTCTTCCAGTTTTTTTTATTGAGCATGCCATCTAGACGGCAATGGCTTCGAACCTTAGGCTTCTAAGCTCGGCGGGCACAAAGATGCTCAGGGCTTGGCTCCGGATAATGGCCTCCCAGAATGCCCCTTCGGGCTCAAGCTGAAAATATAGGACTCCTTCCTTCTTGGGCAATCCGGCCGGCGGCACGGGGGCATACTTGAGGGGAAGCGCTTTGCGAAAGCTGATGAGCACGGCGTTGATCATATCCGGGGAGGCGACGCGAATGTTTGTGGGAATCTGATCGATCATATCTCGCTCGGGCATCTCGCCACCGACAACCAGGTAAAACAACGCTTTCTGGAAGAGACCCGGATCGGGGATGCGGCCCGTAAACATGGATTCCCCGATTTTTTCCAAAGGCAAGGAGACATACTTGGCCACGAGGACAAGGTTGTCCAGGAGGATTCGGATCTCGGTGTCCAGGGCATTAAAACACCGAGAAAGATTCTCATGCTCGTAGACGGGAAGATTTCGAGGCTGAGTCCCCGCGGCCGGGGCGAAGGTTGCCAACTGTCCAGCCAAAGCCAGCAAGCACACGTAGAGCTCTTCAGGATGGCGTTTGGGCAGATGATAGAAGTGACTGACCAAGGGGATCGCAGAGTTGATAGCCTGAAGCGCCAAAAGCAGGTTTAAATCACTAGGCGAAATCTCTCTGCGACCGGCCGCCGGCCCCGCGGAAGCAATGGAGGAGCTCTTGGCGATCAGCAGCTCGAGGAGTCGACGGGTGATCGTCACGAGGCGGTCCGAGGCTCCGAGAGCCGCGCACGTGGGAATAAACGTATCACTCGGAACGAAGCTTCCATCGACGGAGCGGACGACTTCTGCGATTTTCAGGACGCTGAGTTCCTGGAGAGAGGCATTCCCGAAGCGGATCTGGAAATTCTTTTGGGCGGCCGTGATTTTCCTCTCATCGATTCCGGTGTTGTCATCCGTCACCGAAATTTGAACGCCGACAAAACGAACGTCCTTGGGCTCTGCTTCTCGCTCCAGCCTGCAGTTAATCCCTCGAATCCTCTCGGCCGGAATCGTCAGATAGACGCTCAGCTCTCGGTCGGTGGGAGCAAACTGATCTTTGAAGTTTTGGGCGAGAGGCGCCGGGTCGTCTTCGGGGATGTTGAAGGCTAAGCCGTCCTGTGTCACGCCCCTGCACTGGAGCAGCCGGAATTGCCCGTTCAGAAGCGCCTCTCTGTCGATGGCCAAGTCCAGGACCCCCCAAGCGTGGGGAGCCACGGACTGCAGCCGGAAATCGAGCAGATAGGAATGGTAGCGATCCCACTGTTGGAAGTGATGGGGATCCAACCTCAACCCTTCGTGCCAGACAACCTTTTGATGGCTCGACATGGGATTTTTCACTCCTTCCCTTTTGGTCTCATCCGTTTTTACTTCTTTTTATCGATCTCGACTCTGTTCCCGACCACCCTGAGATAGATTTCTTTGGGTTTTTTTTCGATCAGCGAATAGACCAACCGCCACCCCTGAGCATCCGCTCTACGAAAATCAACAGCGACTCCAATATAATTTGTATCCTTGGTAACCTGGAGTGGAAACCATTCCGTTTTGAGCGGACTCAGCATGATTTCGGTCTTCTTGACGAGATCGCTCCCGAACACTTTTTCTCCTTCCTTCCAAAAGCTATCCAGCGGAACTCTCTCGAAAATCGTGGAACTTTTCAGTTCGTAAAGACAAACGAGGGCGGGACGTCCATCATTCATTTTCTCCGTCCCGAGGAGAGAGACCCAAACTGGTCCGGAAGCCAGACAGCCGGACATCAAGGAAAGCATGATGACAGAGAGGCCGAGAAAGACGCTCAAGGCCATTGACCGGTTCGCCCACTTCGCCATTTTCATCATAAACCTCAGATTTGAAAACTCCAGAAACTTCAGCCGGGGCCGCCTTTTAATCAGAAGACGGATTTCTCCCCGGGATTTTATTGATACTTTTTTCGTAGCCCGATTTATAGGGTTTATGAAAATAGTCCCGTTCAATTTTCGCCGGATCCTCCTGGATGAGCTCCTGGTGAATGCGCGAAAATTCTTTGACAACCTGGAGAGTGGCCAAGAGCGGGATCAGGCTGTACCGGAGGCGGAAGGGACCCAACTTCAGCGTCTTCTCCTCGAATTTTTGCCGGAATTTTTGCGGATTCATTTTTTGAAGGAGTCGCTGTGTACCTTCGGTCACGCCTGCCTTATAACCGGCCAAGAGAGAGATCTGATGCATCATCAGCTTCTCGGCATTGGCCTGGACGCAATTAATTCTTTTCTGGGCTTCTGGCAAAGAAATCTCCGGATCAAAAAGATACTCCTTAAGCTCATTGGCCGTGCACTTAGAGAATGAGAACGATTTGGCCGGTTTTGACGACTTGGACTTGGGGGGGACGATAATGCTCGTCATCGTTTTGTCCAGGAAAAATATCTCGAACTCATCGACGGCTTGGATCATCTTGACAAAAAAATCCAGGAGGACAGCGATCGCCCGCTCGACGCGGTCATAGTTGGACAAGATATCCAACTCCCGGTCTTTTTGTGGCGGAGCGGGGAAAGAGGCCGGGGGGCCGGTTCTCGATTGGAGGACTTGGCTCAGGATCTCGGCCGCTTTGTTCAAGGTGGCTCTCTCGAGAGAATGGCTCAGCGCTTCCTGGAGAGCCTCCTGTTTAAGGGAAGATTCTTCTTGCTCGAATCTCTGACAGATCTGATCGAGAGCCGCCATCAATTTCTGAGATTCCTCGGCGAAGGGAGGGGAATGTTCTGGTTCCGGAATGAAGTCCGCCTCAGGTTTGACCTCCAATTGTTCCGCGGAAAATTCGATGACGAACTCGCAAATATGGATCAGATCCCCGTTGTGGAGAGCGTGCTCGACCATGGGGTTGAGCTTTTTATCGTTGAGGAGAGTTCCATTGCGGCTCTCGAGATCCATGATGACGTAGGAATCGCCGTGACGAACGAGCTTGGTATGCTGTCGGCTAACACCGCTGCTCGTGCCCTCCAACTGCAGCTCATTCTTAGGATCTCGACCGATCAGGATGATATCTTTATCCATCTCAAAGACGTGCTCCCAGCAGGGCGGGGTATCTTTCAGGACTTTTAACCGGACTCGCATGACAAAAAAAGTAGGCTACCGCCCTTCGCTTTATCAGGACGCAGAGATCGACACCTTCGTTCTGGCTAGCTATCCCTGCCCCGAAGTAATTTGAACTCCTTCACCTTTATCTATTGAAAAGAAAGCAAAAAGTCAATCGTTATTCGTCTTAGCTCAAATCTCGTGCAAAAAAACGGCCGCCGTTCCCGGAAGCCCCTGATCCGCGAGAAAATTTCTCGGTCGAGGGGCCGGCCGCGCCGAACGTCATGAGAAGCGAGAAAACATCGCCTCCCCGAGAGCCTCCAAATCGGGCGAATGCCGAGTCTTCCCCTTATTTAAACCTTTGAACCCTGTTGCCTTCGAAGCTGGTGACGAGCAGGCGTCCAAAGCTGTCAAAACAGATGTCCGCGGGGACCTTAAATTGATCATAGCCGTCCCCATAGCTTCCCTTTCGGCACAACAATACGCCCTCTGACGTGTATTTCAGGAAGCTGTGATTTTCGACATCCGTGACATAGACAAAGCCCGACTTATCAACGGCGACGCCTATCGGACGCCCTGCCACGCTGAAGCTTCGATAAAATGCCCCGTCTAAGCTGTAGACGAGAATTCGTTTATCGGCGTAATCAGCAACATAGAGGCTATTTCGGCCGCTATCGCAGGCGATGCCAAGGGGATCCGCTGAAACAGACCAGCTCTGAATCCAGGTTAACGCCGGCGAGAATTTTTGAACGCGCTTATTGTTTCTATCCGTGACATAGATATTGCCATAAATATCAATGGCGATCCCATGCGGCGAATCGAACTGTCCATCGTTGCTTCCGGCCAACGGTCCTCCTTTTGTCGCGATAAGAGTCCCGTTTGTATCGAATTTCTGAATCTGGTGGTTTCCACTACTCACAACATAAACAAAACCGCCCATCGTGTCAGCCACGATGCCCCTGGGCTGAACAAGCGAAACACTCCCGTAGCCTCCTACGATTAGCGGAGAAACTGGTCCTGAGGCCGGGATGAATTTTTGCACCTGGTGAAGGTCTCCTTCCACCACATGAGCATTGCCGGCATGATCAATCGTTATCCCGATCGGCGACATAAGCCCGGTTGTCACGGCATCGACATCGTAGGTCAATTTAGTGATAATGAACGCCGGACTCTCTCCTTTCAAGTTCGCGTCGGAAAGATGGGTGATCCTGATCCGGTAATCCGTTCTGTCCTCAAGATCCGGGGAAATCGTCCAGGTGAACGATCCGTTATTGGCCGTATTGTCCATGATCGGAAAATAGGGGGATGTCCCTTTTAGGAGATCAATCCTGACACTTCCGGTGACCGTGCTTGTCCATTTAATATCCTTCGCTTCTCCTTTCCCCCAGAAGGTGGTTGACGTCGGCTGGGTAATAACGAGATTGGCGGCTGTGATCGCGAAGCTGCCGCTCTCGCCATAAATTTTCAAATCCGATGCGCAGGAAATCCTGATCTTATAATCGGTCCTGTCGGCCGTCGTCGTCGGGACTGTCCAATTCTGACTTCCATCATTGTCCGTGGAGGATTCAATCGTTTCGACGACATCGGCTCCCTTGTAGAGCTCGATCTTGACTTTCGAGATATCAAGAAGATTGGCTTTTTGAGCGACACCCGTTCTGCCGGAGCGTTGGCCTGGCTGGGTCGCTTCTGAAGCCGGAGATGACGAGGAACCTTTTCTCTCATAGAGGCTCTGAGCTCGGATATCTTGAGACCTTAAAGAAAGGTCAGGGCGGCCGCTGTCCTTGCCGACTGAGGATGACACGGGATTTTCACCCTCTCGTTCAGAGCTGATGAACCCTTTTTTTAAAGCAAGAGCGGAGCCGGAACCTGAGCCTTCAGAATCCATCGCTCTTTTTCCGCTTTCTCTCTGAAGAGCGGAGCGCGTTTGAAAGGCACTCATCCTTCTGAGGTAAGACGATTCGTTGGCGAAGTCACTGAATTGCCCTGTCCTTTGGAGGAATCTCAGGCTGGAGCTTGTTCCCGTCTCCCATTTGATTTCGACGATTTGACCTTTGACCCAAGTGGAACCGGCAGCAGGCTTTGTCACCCGAATCGGAATAGCGGGCAGAGTGATGTTGAGCGTCGCCGTATTTCCTCGTTTTACGGAAACCTTTTGTTCATAATCCGTGTATCCATCTTTGACGAGCTTGATCATATGATCGCCCGGAGAGATTTCGGCCAAGGTGCAATTGGTCTTCCAGCCGGTGTCTGCCCCATCGAGGAAGACTTGAGCTGCGGTCGGGGTCGAGCTGACCTGGATATCTCCGGTATCCTCCCTGATAAATAGAAAATAAGCGGCGGCGCCAACGGCAACGACGACCGCTCCAACCAAAGCAATGCGGCCGATTTTGATGCCGGCCCCTGGCCTTGCTTCACGGGTCGCCACAGTGGGAACCTCGCCCTGGGCTTGTTTGAACAATGCAACATAATCCGGAGCATATTTGGTCTCATCGATCGTCTTCTTTGGCTCGACCTGGATTGTTTTATTAATAAACTGTTTTGAGTTCTCTGTATCACCCAACTGGAAATAGCACAGAGAAAGGTAGAAATAGGCTTCGGATAATAAGCGCTTGTTCGGCTTCAGCCCTTCCACCTGATTCAGTGTCGTTATGGCTTTTTCGTATTGTCCGCTATTATAGAGATCGATGCCTTCCTTGATTAACTCATCCGGCTTCTGCTGGGCGCCTGTGATTGTTTCGGAAAATGAAGTGTTGGCGAGAAAAAGGAAAAACGCCAAAATGGCCAAATAGGCCGCCTTCTTCGACGGATGATTGGAAATAAACATAGCGTTCCTCCCTCCTTAAAAGTCGTTCTTATTTGGAAAAATTCTATTTCAACTCAAACCTCTTTGTCAAGTCCCCTGGAGGCTCTATGACGAAAAGTGGGGTAGGTTATACTGGCTAATTAAAGACGTCTGTGCGTCTAATTAGTTCTTCTTCAAGAAAGAAAAAAGTCAATGCATATGGGGAAAACCGGAGCCCCGGCAAGCTAATTTACCTGACTTTACCCTAAAAAATGTACACTATAAACCGAATCGCCGAAATCCATAGGAAAATCAAACAGTTTCGGATGATCCGGGACTTGACATTTGTGAACATTGAGTTCGAAGCTGAATATCAGGGAAGCCAGGGGGGCGGGGTTCGAGGTTCTGTGCGGACTGGCGCTCAACCCGGGCCTGAAGAAAGAGGCGGACCGGGTCCTGGGGGACAAGATCGTCTCCCTGAAGCACCGGGTCCGGTTGAAGAGCGCGACGTTCTATGTGTACAGGAAGAGGTACCGGGCCGAGGGGGTCTCGGGGTATATTGCCGTCTGTTTGAACGAACGCGAACGGCAGGCGACGCGGGAACGTCGGTACGACGAACTGGACCGGGCCCAGAAGCTGCTTTCGGAGAAAAAGCCGATCAAGGAGGGCTTGAAGAAATACTTCCAGGGGCGCGAGATCGATCAAGACGCGGTCCGGAAGGCGGAGCGGTACGACGGCTTTTCGGAGATCTTCTCCTCCGAGAATCTGTCGACGGAGGAGATGGTCAAAGGATATTTCGAGAAGGATCGGGTGGAGAAAAGCTTCCGCTGCCTGAAGGGCGTTCTGGAGATGGACAAGGTCCGGGTCTGGTTGGCGAATCGGGTGCGCGGGCATATCTTCATCTGCTACCTCGCCTATCTTTTGCTCTCGGTCCTGGAATATAAGATCAAAGAGATCGGACTGACGGGGCCGGAAGCCTTAGCCACATTGGAGTCGATGTACCGGGTGTACCTGAGCGATCCGAAGTCGAAAAACAAATTCATCAAGACGGTCACGCTGAGCAAAGCCCAGGAGGAAATCCTGAAAAAAGTGAATCCCTTGCTCCTCGATAAACATAGTGTACATAAATCAGGGTAAAGTCAGGTAATTTATGTATTCTTTCACTCTCTTATATCAAGGTAATGTCAAGCATTTTGTGTGAATTCCAGCAAAGGAACTTTTTGGAAGATCGGCAGATTATAGGCAACTTTTCCTATAGGATTCTTTCTCCAATGCAGTTCCATCTTTAAACTGATGAACGCCAGAAGACGATAACAAGCATCATACGAAATAACGAGAAAATATCTTGAGCATCACATTTTACCTATAACTTTATAAATTTCAATGAGTTAAATAGAATTATTTCTATCTTTTGCCACGCTATTCGTCATAGAGCAACTAGGTTATTGACTCTGCTTTTCAAAAATCATTATAATTTGGATTATCGTTTTATCTTTGTTGAGGATTTGTCCTGACAAAACCTGCCGCTGGTGAACAACATCGCGATGGGACGTGACAGGATCCGGAGGAATCTCAGGAAGCGGCCTTTTTTTCTCTGATGAGGAAATGAGAGATGGGCGACACGGTTGAAAAACAAGTCATCTTCCGGGATATGATGGGGAAGTTCTCCGCCTCCTCACACAGCTTTTGGGAGATCGTGCTTAGAAGAATCAACGTGCATATCCTCGAAATGGAGGACGTGCTTTTTCATCATAACAGTGCCGTTATGATGCCTGAAAATCCTGCCGGAAAATCATCCAAGGATGGGGCCGGCGCTACCGATCCACGGGTTCAATCCATGCAAGCAACGGCGACCGGCATCAAAGCCCTAGCGCTGGTGTTCAAACAATTCGAATTCGATCCCAATAAGCGAATCATTATCGCCGGTCATGCTGATACATCCGGAGATATCAAGTACAACTTTGAATTATCCGGACTGCGGGCCCAGAACGTCATGGATCTCCTGATCGGTGACCGGGAGGCCTGGACGGACATCAGCTATAAAAAGCACAAGATTGAAGATTACCAGCAGATCATGACCCACTATGCCTCCAAGTTCGGCTGGGCCTGCGATCCAGAAAAAATCGATAATGTCTGGGGTCCTAAAACCGAAGCGGCCACAAAGAATTTTATCGACAGCTACAATACAGCCAACGCAGACCCAAGTCTATCAGGCCCCCCCCTGTCACCGGACGTGCTGGGGAAGGTCAAAAACGATGGGGCCAAGCGCTGGCTGCCTGAGCTCTGGAGAGCTGTATTTGATCTCTACAGCCAGGAGTTGGCCGAAGCTCTGATGACCAGCACGGCCTCCCTGCAGGCGATGCGCGAATCGCTGGTCGGGCTGCAGACCAACAAGTTTTTATACCCCGACAAACGGTTTATCGCCTGCGGCGAGTCGTTCCCGATCGATCAGGCCGAGAGGGATAAATACCGGTCCCAGGCCAACCGCCGCGTTGAAATCATCTTCTTTGACAAGGATGAGGCCCTGGCCTTCGAGGATTTCGTCTGCCCCCCGGAGCTAACCCGGACCCACAAAGAAGAAGAATGTCCCATGTGGAACAAATGGCATTTTCTCCCGCTTTATATCGATCCCGATGACCTTTATGCCGTCGTCTATCATCTGCGGTTCGTCTATTACGATCGGGTCCTGCGCCGGGTTGCCGACGTGCCCGACGGTTTGACGATCCGCGCTTTCACCGTGCGGGCAGGCGTGCAATCCGAAATTCCCGCGGAGCAGGTCTACCGCAACGGCGTTTACTATGTAAAGGTCAAGTTCTCCTCTCCTTCCGGCGGCGCGCAGCCCGACGACTTTTATTTCCAGTACCAGTTGGCGGATGCGTATGTCGTAACACCCGACGGCTCAAACGGATCCGACTCGAAAATCGAAATAAAAAAGAAAGGCGAAATTCCTCCTGGTCAGGAACACAATCATCACGCGCTTCCAAGCGCCTGGACAGCCAAAGATTATTGTACGTATTACAAATATCCTGACGACTATCCCGGTCCTTTCGAGGACGGCGGGGTATTTCTCCCCGTATGCAAAGATACGCTCAATCTGCGACCCTTTGGAACGGCCGTGACGCAACCGGAGAAGCCGTTGACCTTCATCCTCGATCCGGCGCTCGAAGACGCGCCGGGGATCATCCTGTTTCCGTCGCTGGGATGTCCGGCGCTGGTCTCCACTGACCAGGTTTTTGTCCTGGTGATGCTCGGGGTCGATGCCTCCGGCAATGATCCGCGCAAACTCGACAAGCAGAAGGTCAATAACCATCTGAAATTCCTCGCCTGGCCTTCGAACGGAGGGCCCGCCGCCGGCAAGAGCGTCGTCGATGTCAAGCGTGACCTCCTGCTGGGGGCCGATCTTCCTTCGAGCTTTTCCCAACCGCTGTTCCCCTCGCTGGCCGATGCCGAGGCAAACATTGAGGTGGCCGTATGGCCCGCAAATCAGGAAAGCCCATTTTACGAATGCAACCATCTGGCATTTTTATTGCACCAGGAAGCCATGAAACGTTTTGCCAGCTTCGATGGGGTCGATTACAAAAGCATGTATGCCGTAACGCTCAAAAAGCTTCCTGCCGCTTTGACCGAAGGCGTCTTCAATGCGTTCTGGATCAACCGCAACAGCTCGGGCGTTCAGCAGGAGGCGGAGGACGCGATCCTGCAGCGTCTCTTGACCAACAATAGTCTGACGTCGGGCGACGCGACCGATCAGGCGGTGCGGGCTCCGAATTTCTGCAACACGAATGCCGGCGATGCCTCCCTCTGGTGCAGTTTTAAAATCCTCGACTGCGGCCACTATCCTCAGGACCCGGGAAACCCATGGAAGTCGTTCTATCGTCCGCACGGGGAGTTGTGCCTGACCGAGATCGATCCGAATCTGCCGATCTGCTCTTTTCATCCGGTGCTTTTCAAGAAAAAGGAGTTCTACAATGCAGCCTTGCTCGGCGATCTTCATCTATCGGCGCGGCTCAACCTGCTCAAGCGCAGCCGCGCCCGGGTTATCGAGCATCAGGGGATCGATCAGGTTGGCTCGCTGGTCAATGAACATTTCGAGACCGCCTACAATCTCATCATGCAGGCGGGGGCCGATGAGGACGTCGATATGATCCTGCTTGCCGGCGACCTGATCGATTTCATACGGTCATTTTATCCGGCCAACTTCATGAACGAGCGGAAGAAAAACGCCGCGGCCGATTTCGACGGTTACTATGCTTCCCCGCAAACGATCTGGCAAGACGTCGGAGTCGACAACGAAGACGCCACGAATCCCAATTACCTCGAGAGCGTCGATTTCCTCGCCTTTTACAGCTTGCTCATCAAGCTCTACCTCACCAATCCCAAACCCGTTTTTCTCATCGTCGGCAACCACGACCCGTACTACTGGCCCTGGGGCATTTCGCCTCGCGTAATCGATGTCAAGAAGGCCAACGAAAACATCCCAGCCGACGCAAACCTCACCATCTATGAGGCGGTTCTTGCCTATGGAGAAAAATACGGCTCGTACGGGGCGAGCAAGAATTTCATGAACAACAAGTTCGTCATTTTTCATACCCTTTTTACGCCGTTTACCGATTTCGCACTCTATATGCCTCGCTGGACGCTCACCGGATTAAGCTGGGGCGACGATGAGGATCTGGTCGATATCCTTGACAAAGTCCCGATCATCGGCGAGATCATCGGGCGGGACGATCAGGAGACGGGCCATCCCCGCGTCGGGCATTTGCCGCGGGCCGAAAACGCGATCACCGACACCCAGTTGGCGCTGCTCAAACGAGCCCTCGACAAAAACAAAGAACGCAATCTGATGCTCACGCATTTCACCTTCGTCAGCTATATCGAAAGCATTCCTCTCCATACGCGTGACAATCCCCAAGGCGGGGTGGAGGGCGATGTGGAATTCGACTGGCATTGGGAGGCGAGCAGGTTCGACATGGGGACCTTCGAGGACAACCGGAAAACCATGTATGAAACCATGTTTCATCCCAAGCCCAAAATCCACTATGTGCTTACGGGCCACTCCCATCGGCGCGGATTGTACGAGATCTTCGACATCGACTACTCGGGCGATAATTCGGTCAGGACGCGCATGTGGGATTTTTCGCAATTCGATAAGATCGCGGGCGCTAAAATCATTGTCACCGATTCGGGCGGTCCGATCCCGCGTTTCAACTATGGTGGTGAATTTAGGGGGTGGGGCAGCAACCGACCCTCCTATGCGCGAATTATCCTTGATGCCAACGGCGGCCTGGCAAGCCTGTCGCATGTGGATTCGACCAATCCCAAGGCCAAGCCCCGGTTCGCCGTCGCCGTCGATTATTTGTATGTCATGGAGCACTATAATGTCATTTGGAATTTCGAGTCGACACACCTGGATGAGGAGAGGTTATTTAGCGCTTCTCAATTGCTTTTTGCGATCGAATGGACGCGCAATTACGATTTTCTCGACCTTGCCGCCGCCACGCTCTACTGCTATTTCGACGGATCGTTCCGCCAGGCACCAGGGATCGCCTGCAGTAAGCAGAGTGATCGACGGGTGTTCTTAACATTCGATTTCTCGCAATCGGGCGCGACTCCTCGACGTTTCAAAGAGCAGGCCGCGGGGCAGGAGCGCCGGACATTTCTCTCGCTGAAATTCAAGCCGGTCAATTATGTCGATTGGAATTACAACTATGATTCCTTCTATAATTTCGAGGTGCTCTTTACCCATGAGAGCAACCGTGCCGGCGAGCACTTTTTTCGCATCGAGCGCCCCTCGAATTGGAACCTGATCGAGTCGGCGAAGATATCCGAGATACCGGATTTCGAATGGCGCAAACAGTTGTATCCGCCGCCGAAGAAGGTTTAGCCGGCAGAGGCGCTGTTTGTCCATGGCCTATCCTCTATTTCTTTACAACAAATTTTTGGACACCCGCAAGAGCATCGTTGATAAAGACGCACACGGTCCAATCCCCTTCTTCCTTCTCGAGCGAACTCGGCCTTAGAGGATCGGAAGCCGTCACAACATCTAAATATTTTTCGTCGGCGTTAATAACGATGTTTCCTGCATCCCTGGCCAAGACTCGGTCGGGCGCGTACCATTTCCATCTCAGCTGAATCTTCCCTAGAACATTTCTCAGCCGGATCAAACAGACGACACGATCAATCGGGCTGAAGACAGTCGACGTTTCGACTGGACTGAGCAGATCGCCTCTGATTTCGATCTTTTTCGAGAGCTCTATCGATTCTAGATAGTTTTCAGGCAAAGAAAGCGGCGGAATCTTGAAAGAGAGGCAGGCTGAGACGAAGACAGAACAAGCGAAGAGAACAAGCCAGAAGCAGCATTTTTGTCTCATCGGGGCACGAGCTCCACCAAGAATTGCCTGGACAGGCTTCTCCAGATAAACCGGAGCTGGAAGCGCCCCGCCTCCCGGATCAGATAGAGATCAATATTTTCCAGCTTCTTGAGCAGAAAATCATAATTCGCCAAGGAATGAAGCCTCCAGTTTTTGAACACGCCAAGGGATATGTCAGCCAAAGAATAACGCCACACGCTATTCTTCGGATCAAAAGAAAATGAAATCCATCCATTGAGGTTCTCGGCCAAAGATAATCTGAGCATAAGGCTGAGGTCCTGGCTGCTCGTTCCTTCGATCAGCCAGTTCATGGTCTTCCGCCTGGACTGAATGCTGTAGACGGCCTGAAGGGAAAGTCCCCTCCACAGATCTTGTGAGGCCCGAACGATCGCTCCGCCCGAGGTAAAATTTCGGCCCTCTTTCTCGAGAAACTGCTCTAGCGCCAAGTTGAAATTCAGATGGAAAGAATCCCAAACAGCCATGGGTTGCGTGTTGAGATAAAAGACGGTATTGTTGCTGTAGCTCTTTTGGGATAGCTTGTCTCTTTTGAAATTATTATAAATAAAGATATTATAAAAATTTGCGAAAAGATGGCCGCCGTAAAAACTTATGGGATTCATTCCGACCTTGAGCTGAGGCTGGGACAGGAGTTGGCTTCCGAAAAGGTCATAATTCAGATAGTAATCCGTGGCCAGGTTGAAGAGATCCGTTCGATAGGAGACGGACACATCCCCCGTCAGGATCCCTGTGTAAATATTTTCCCAGCTACTCTTAATCCTGGAGTAAGAGGCCGTGGTGAGGAACTCGAGATTTTTGAGGAACCGGGCTCCATAGGAGATCCTCGTCAAGATCTGGTTCTGAATTTCATAGCGGCCCTGAAAAGAGAGGTTTCCATATTTGCCGGCGTTAAAAAAAGATTGTAAGCCGAACCAAGCCTCCCCTTTAAGGTTGATCTGCTTGTTGTAAGAAAAGTCCAATTGCGTCTTGAAGTCCTGTTTCCAGCTCTGGCTCAACAAGAACTGCGAATTCCAGAGCCCGCTTGAATTGTAATTGCCCGTCAGTCCCATGCGGAGTTTCTTGCTTGCGTCAAGGGTGGTCGAGGTCATGAAATCGAATTGCCGCTCCAAGCCCCGATAGTTCTTCAACAACGAACGTTCCTCATAGCTCAGCTGGTTGAGGCTGTGCATCTTATCCTTTTTCTCAAAGAAATAGCTTCCTTTGACCATGAGCCCCTGGGAGTTCGTGTACCAGATCTTGTCCAAAGAGAATCCGCCGGAGCGTTGTTTGATCCCTTCAGACATTTTGATCTTCTTAAACTTCAAGGATTCGACACCTTCCAGATAGAGGATCATCCCGTAGCCGAAAACCTCCGAGTTGGCCGTGATTTCAACCTGCCGACCTGCGAAATAAATCAGGGATTTCCTGATCTTTTCCAGCTCAATATCCTCCAAGACTCCACGGCCCGGGAGACCATCCTCCTTTTTTTCGTCTCCGATCCCGATCATTTCAATTTTTTTATCGTAGCGAACAAGGATTCCCCGACCTGTCTTAAGATCGAAATAGAATTCATCTCCAGAGTGCAGAGAGCCGTCTTTTTTTAAGGATAAATCCCCCCGGGCACAACAGGTAAGGGATTTGAGGTCGGCCTTGATGTGCAGGCTCTTGCCGGAAATGGAGGCGCAGACAAATTCGACGCCCTCGCCGACAAGCTGATTGTGATCATAGCTGTAGGCGATGTATCGCCCCTTAAGCTGGAGAAGAATTTTTTCTGCGGATATGGAGAGGCAGGGATGAAAGACAAGGATCAGGAAAGCGCCATAGAGCCCTCTCCGGGATATCACTTTATCACTCTGAGCTGATAGATTTTTTGATTTCCATCAACGTTCCAGAGATAATATCCATCAAAAGCCAAGCCCCTCGGCGACTGACCGGGCGAAAGAAATCTCCTTTTGACGATGCCCTCCGGCGTCAGCTCGTAAATCGTCAGAGACGTTGGGTCTGAAATCCAGAGGGATCCCCCATTAAAGGTCATGCCGTCGACCCGGACTCCAGGATTGGAAAATGAAAATTGGATCTCACCCGTTTCCGGGTTGACTCTATGAATTGTGTTTGACTGAAGGTCGGCAAGCCAGAGTGCCTGCTGTCCGTATCCGATCGCCGTGAATGATCCCCGTTGAAGATGGAGCCTCTTCTGAATCTCTCCGTTGAGCAGGTTGATCTTGTAAACTTCGACCATCGTCTCGCTACAAATCCAGAGGTCATGGCCATCATAGGCGATTCCCGTTGTCGAGGGGAGGGGCGATGTCAGAGCTCTGATCTGAGCGCCATTGGCTCTGTTCAAACAATAGAGGGTATTGCTATTCCCGTCGACATTCCAAAGTGTGCTGCCGTCCCAGGTGAGACCGAGAGGGATGGTCGAAGGGGTAAAGATGGTGTTGACCACTTCAAAGATCACTTCGCTAATCTCGGGGTCAAAAGGATTATCGAAGATTCGGTCCTGGCAGGCCATTGAGCAGAGCAGGCTAGAAATTATAGCCAAGCACCAAAACCGTCTTCGGCTCTTTGCAGGATTCAAGCCCCAACCTCAGGTTTTTTGCTTACTCTTTTTTTTGCAGTTAACGATAGCATAAAGGCCGGCCACATTGACAGTCCAGACGCCGAAAGCGGGCAGGATGTTGATGGGAACTTACTTTTTCCCGCCAGGCAACTTATCCCCTTTTTGGGCTCGGAATCCAGGCTGTTCATCAAGCCAAAATGGTATCGCCGGACAGTGATCGATGTCAAGATCGCCATGTCGTGCCGCATCTCGGGCTTCCCTGAACTCATCTCTTACCCAACAAAAGAGACTTCGACAGGCTTCCCGGCTTCAGGTTCAAATCCTATCTTGAAAACGTCCCGTTTCAGGCAATGACCCACGGCGCTCTTTGCCCGTTCATTGCTCGGCTCTGATCTTGAGGGCGATGAAATCGCCGCTCCTGACCGTCATCCGGATCTGATAAAAGTCCTTGCCGAGCCTGACGGTCGTCTTACCCGACCGCAGGTCGGTCAGGACATAAGATTGGGCGGGAGCCAGGTTCAGCGGATAGATCACCAGGTCCGTGGGCTTCTGCCCATAGTTAACCGCAGCCAGCCGGTATTCGCCGCCGGTGGAAGACAGGGCGAAATCCATATCTTCCTTTCCTCCCTCGATATCGAAAGGCCTCGTCCGGCCCACCCGGGACAGGGCCAGGTCCAGGACATCGCGGATGAGGTCGGGCATGATCTCGACCGAATCAGGAAGGCCCACGGGAATGGTTATGACAAGGCCCTTGCCGAACTCGTTGATCAGCGCCGCCGTCGAACCATCCTCGAAAACCGCCGCGCTTTGGGCCGTCGTCGGCGTCCATGACGGACAGGAGACAGCCGGAAAATCAAAGGCCTTCCCTTGTCGGGCGCGCGCAAACATCGGCTCCTTGACTTCGACCCGCCAGTGTTTCGCGGATTTCCCCTCTTCTCCGCCGACCAGGTCTTCTCGGTTGAACTGATCACCAAAGGGAATGCGCGGACCGAACAAAACGGCCGCCCCTCCCCGCTCGACAAAAGCCTTGAGAAGGAGGCTGTCCGTATCCTGCATGCCGGCGATGTCCGGCAGGACCAGCACCGATTTATGCGAGAGCAGGTATTCCAACTGCTCTTCGTTCAGGTGAAAAGGATAGTACGGCAGGATCTCCTCACCCTTCGGCGGAATGAAAGGAACGATTTCGACCGCCGCGCCCAGCTTCCGGAATCCATCAAGGACCGGGATGATGCTCTCCGTCCAGCGATCCGCCCACCAATCGCTGTAGGGGATATAGATGCCGATGCCGCTGGGATCGTTAGCGGCCTCCCGGGCGATCCAGGGATAGGCTTTCAAAGCCTGCTCGACCGCGGCCGCGCATTTCTGGACATCAGGGATTTTTTTGCCCATCGTATAGATATTGTAATGATAGGTGAACAGAGTGATCCCGTCGGGCCCATAGCAGGACGCCGCGCTCATGATCTGGCCGGAGATATCCTCGGGGCCGGCCAAATAGGCGCCGGCGTAACTTCTCTCCAGATAGCCGAAGAGCTCGACATGGGAGAGGGCGATCTTATTCTTTTGGAGCGTTGCGCCCGCCGAAAGGGAAGCGAAATCCTTGGTCCGACGGATGGCGAAACATTTCCGGTTATCCGGGCGGTAGGAAGCCATGACCGCCCCCTGATAAATCACGACATCCAGGTTCTCGATCGCGGCCAGGTATCCGGCCAGCAGCGGGTCATCGATATAAGGAGCGCAGCCGGAGAGGAGCCCCTTGTTGAGGGACTTGACGGCATCGGAAAACTCACGGACATGGGCGGCCAGGTAGGTCCCGCTTCCCTCCTGGTAGCTATAGAACCCGATCAGGGACGGATGGTGGCCGTAGAGGTCCCACAGCTCTTTCATGACGGCCTTAGTGCTCTGCATATACTCGGCATAGGGCATTTTTTTCGTCATGTCCCAGACCACGGTGATCATCAAGGGGAGGCCAAATTTGTCGGCCAGCTTGAGCGTGGTCCCGACCCTGTCATCGGGGGTATTTTCTTCGGCGGCCTGGGCGCAGACTTTGGACGGATACCAGGCCTTCCTGTTGATGATATCGTGGACGATGAGCATGTTCCCGCCGACGCCCATAAAATTCTTCATGTAGACGGCGGCGTCCTCTTCCACGCCGCCCTCGGGCAAAGCGCTCACGATCATGAAATCGCCGATGATCTTGCCGACGATGAAGCTGGCTTTGCCGACGGCCCTCGAGGACTCAAGGACCGCTGTGACGGTGACCGCGTAGAAGCCGGCCGGCGCTTTGGCGGGAAGGGAGACCTGGCCCTTGTAGAGCCCGAGTTCCTGGCTGGCAAGACTCAATTCCAGGATGCCCGCCCCGAGCGTCGGCACCAGGAGAGTGGACTGGAGCTTCAGCTTTTTGAGCGTCCCGGCTTTTTTCACCCAAACGCTGACCTGGACCGTATCGCCGGGTGCCGGCCGCAGCTTGTCCACGGACACTTCAACGGATAGCGCCTGGCCCGGCTTTCCCCCCGCCTGCCGGCATGCAGTTGTCAGCCAGATGCCCATGAGAAGACTCAAAAAAATGGATAATAGCCCCAGCTTGAAGAAAAGCCCGGATTTTCTCATAGGGTCTCCTGGATTCCGATCCTGAACCAATCTTTTTATATACCAGATTCGCCTCAAAGACAAATGCCCGGTTTGGGAATTCCGAGTGAACTAATATCAACGCAATAATTAAAATGACATCTCCGTTCGGGCGGTGCTTAGGCCGCCCGTAGCCCCCGGGCCCCGGGAACCAGTCCCGTCGGTTCCCCCCGTCGGAAAAGCCGACGGGGCCCCCCTCCGCTACGGGGCCTTGAGGGCGGCCTAAGCACCGCCCATACATTGTCACTTTATTTATTACGTTTGTATTAGTTCACCGAGTTGCCAAAGGAATAGAGAAAGGTTATATTAACCTGACGGAAAGAATGAACGGGAAAATTGTCGTCGCCGATGATGATAGGGTTACGCTCCAGATGCTCTACCATATTCTGGCCGACAATTCGTTCTATGTCTATTCGGCTCAAGACGGACAGGCAGCCCTAGAATTGGTCAAGAAAGAAAAGCCCGATATTCTGATCAGCGACCTTGTCCTTCCCAAGCTCGACGGCCTCGCCCTGTGCAAGAAAGTCAAACAAGACCCGGATTTGAGCGGGACAATAGTCATCATGATGACGGCCGTCTACAAGGGTTCGGCATTCAGACTCCTCACCAGGGACTGCGGCGCGGACGATTATATTGAAAAGCCGATCAACTCGACGAACCTTCTGGAAAAGATCTATAAGCTATGCAGTCAGAGCGCTGAACCGGGAAAAAAAGAAAATCCTTCCTGATTGCAGAGAGCGTTTGACCCGTGACTTTTCTCCCGGATTCCAGTTTGAGAAAAAGAACGGCATGGGATTCTAAGGAAAAGGGACTAAGCAGGACCGGCCTTCTCGCCGACACTCAGCGGAATGAGGAAAAGATCTTCTGGAAGGCCGACTTTTTGATCATCTTCTGCATGTCCTGGAACTGCTTGAGGAGCTGGTTGACCTCGTGGACGGGACGACCGCTTCCCCGGGCGATCCGCTGGCGCCGGCTGCCGTTGATGATCCTGGGGTCGAGCCGTTCTCCCGGCGTCATGGCATTGATGATCGCCTCGAAATGGAGGATCTTCCGGTCATCGACCTCGACCTTGTCCAGGTTTTTAAACGGCCCCGTCCCTGGCAGGTGGCTGAGCACGCCGGATAGGGATCCCATCTTTTTGAGCTGACACAGCTGCTTCTTGAAATCCTCCAGGGTGAACTCCTGCCTGCGGATCTTGCGGGTCAGCTCCTCGGCCTCTTCCTGGTCGGCCTCCTGCTCGGCCTTTTCGATCAGCGTCAGGATATCGCCGAGGCCCAGGATGCGGGAGGCCATGCGATCCGGATAAAAAACGTCCAGCTTGTCGAACTTCTCCCCTACGCCGACGAATTTGATGGACATCCCCGTAACGGAAACAATCGATAGAGCGGCGCCGCCCCGGGCATCCCCGTCCAGCTTAGTCAGGATGACCGAGGTCAGGCCGATCTTTTCGGCGAAGGCTTGGGCGCTCTTGACGGCGTCCTGGCCGGTCATCGAATCGCCAACGTAGATCACCTCGACGGGATTGAGGATATTCTTGACCAGCCGTAACTCATCCATCAACTCCTCGTCCACATGCAGGCGTCCCGCCGTATCGACCAGCAGAAGGTCGTAGCCGCGGTTTCTGGTGAATTTCATGAGCTCGCTCAGGGCGTCTTCAGGGGCGGCCATCTGCGATGAGGTCATTTCGTAAAAAGGAAGCTTGAGGTTTCCGGCGATCATTCTCAGCTGGTCCTGAGCCGCCGCCCTTTTCATGTCGAAGGAGACGAGAAGCGGGTTTTTCCCCCGGCCAAGCGCCCACTTGGCCAGCTTTCCGCAAGTCGTCGTCTTCCCGCTTCCCTGCAGCCCGACCAGCATGAAAATCGAAGGAGGTGAGCTCGAAAAGGTTAAAGGCTTCTCCGACCCGCCCAGGATCTCCGTTAGCTCATCCCGGACGATTTTGATGACCTGCTGCGCCGGCGTGAGGCTGTCGAGGACGTCCTGGTTGAGGGCTTTGACTTTGATTTTCTGCTCGAAATCCTTGACAACCTTGTAGTTGACGTCGGCCTCGAGCAGGGCCAGGCGGATCATCTTAAGGGCCTCGGTCATGTTTTTCTCGGTGACTTTTCCCTCGCCGCGGAGGAACTTCATCACCTTCTGGAGCCGGTCCGAAAGCTGGTCAAACATTATTATTGATCTCGTATTTCAAAATGATTATTGAGAATCATAAAAATTATCATAGGGGAAAGCCTGATCCCAGTCAAACCCGCGAAGCATCTAAATATGTGATTTCAAAGAGGTGTCGGAGTCGCCCCCGAGGCCCCCTAGCAGAGGGGGGAACCGACGGGACTGGTTCCCAAGGGGCTCGGGGGCGATTCCGGCACCGATAGAAATCACACAAACGGATACTTACGTCAAACGCGCGGCATTTGAACTTTGGCGGGTAAATTGCTAAACTATCTTCGATGTTGCGCAAAAGATTATTCATCATTGTTGTGCTTGTTTGTTTTTCCTCAGCCTGGGCCCTCGAACCTCCGACCAAAGAACAGCTCGAACAATATCAAAGAGACGGCACTCTCACCCTCAGGATGCTGAATGCCCTGGCCTTAGGCAACCACCTTGTCGCGCCCGATCTTGTCAAAAGTTTTGCCTACAGGATCGCTTACCTGCGGCTCTCGATGGCGGGGAAATCCCCGGCCGAAATTAACAGGCTCCTCGGCCTCCCGCCGGGAACGACGAATGTCCTGAAAAGTAAGGGAACCTCCAAGATCTTTGCCCTTCTCCTGTCCTTCCCCGACTACCCGGCCAGCCAGAGTTTGGATTCGATCTATGGGAAGATCTTCGGGGACGGCGCCGGCGAATGGCCGCGGGAAAGCCTGCGCAATTATTACCGGCGCGCCTCCTACAACATGCTGGAAATCCAGGGTGCGACACTCGGCTGGTACCAGCCTGCTTACACGCGGTCCAGCATGGCCCAGACCAGCACCGCCCGCGAGAACCTGATCAAAGAAGCCTTGACCTATTTCGACAACCAGGGCCACGATTTTTCCCAGTACGACAACGACGGGAACAACGTCCTGGACTATTTTGTCGTCATCTGGACGGGACCGAACAACGGCTGGGGCAATTTCTGGTGGGGATATCAAACCTCATTTGCAGACCAGAATTTCAAGCTGGACGGAAAGTCCCTTTACCGGACTCGCTATTCCTGGCAGTGGGAATCCAACCCCTATCCTGGAACGTTCAGGCCGTATGTCGTCATTCACGAAACAGGCCATGCCCTCGGCTTGCCCGATTATTACGACTACGACGCCACGGTCGGTCCCAAGGGCGGTGTCGGCGGCCTGGACATGATGGATGCCAACCAGGGCGATCACAACTGTTTCAGCAAAATGCTCATGGACTGGATATCGCCCCAGGTCTTCAACTTCGGAACCCGCGCCTTCACTCTGGGGGCTTCGGCCATCTCCCAGGAGGCTCTGATCGTCATGCCGGAATTCTCCTCGGAGTCGCCGTTTGACGAATTCACCATGGTCCAGAACCGGCTCCGCCTGGAAAACGATTATTCCCTGCCCGGAGACGGCCTCCTCATCTGGCATGTGGATGCCCGGCTCAGCGGAAGCTCCTTCAAGTACAATAATTCTTATACCGATCACAAACTGCTCCGCCTGATGGAGGCGGACGGGCTGGAACATATCGAAAAAGGCTATAGCTCGCACGCCGCAGATTACTATATCCAGGGGAAAGCCTTCACCCCTCATACCATCCCCAACAGCAGCCGCTACGACGCCTCGGAGTCGGGCGTTTCTGTTTCCGGGATATCACCGAACGGGGTGTTCATGACATTCGCGGCCGATATTCACTACACGCTGCTCGCCCCACAAAATTTCGTGATCGAAAGACAGGAAGGCGATTACATTTTCTTCCGTGAACATATCAACAAGCTGTCCTGGGAGCCGAACCCGAAGAACCGGACGCTTATCACAAGCTACAAGCTCTATAAAAAAGCCAGGGGAGCTTCCGACGGCACTTATGTCCCGCTCGCCGAGCTCGACGCCGAGCCCAGCAAAACCAAGTACTTTTTCGAACACCGCGGGCTCAAGAAAAATGAGCTTTTTACCTACAGGATCATTGCCGTAGACAAGAACGGAGTCGAGAGCATCCCCGGAGAGGTGAGCAATTGAGACATTCCCTGGCCAAAAAACTCGGAACCGCGGCCGCCTTCCTGATACTGGCTTCCACATTCTCCTCTGCCTTCACCATCCAAGCAGGCGCGCTCTACGGGCTCCGAAAAGTCAACGACGCCAAAATCAAAGCCGCCTATAAGGACGGAGAAGTCTATTTTCCCTATCTTGAAGTCCAGGCCTGGAAAGGCTTTACCCTCAGTATCGGTTATGAAGGGGGATATGGAGGAACCGCGCACCTCGGCCCCTATAATTCGAGGGCCGAGCTCTCGGTCTCGGGATTGGAATTTCTTATCGGATACGAATACCAGATCAGCCGCTTTGCCTTTTTTGCCAAGACAGGATACGGCCTTTATTTCTACAAACAGACCGTCCAAGACGAGTATGTGAAAGGCTACCCGGTCGACCACTCCCAATCGACGATCGTCTTCAAAGGCGGCCTGAAGCTCTACCCTTGGAAGTTCCTGTTCTTGGCCTTCGAGGTCAAATACGTCCCGCTCACGGTCAAGCCCTATGATTATGAAGTCGACCTCGGCGGCATGCGATATTTGCTCGGGCTCGGCGCCTCCTTCGGTTTCTAAAGGCATGAAATTATTGAAGATCGGGATTTCCGGCGTGCGGGGCATCGTCGGGGAATCCATCACGCCCAGGCTGGTCATGGACTTCGCCGCGGCCTTCGGCACATATATCAACTCCAAGCCCGTGCTGCTCGCCCGCGACACAAGAATCTCCGGGCCCATGCTCCAGGCCGCCTGCACGTCGGCCCTTCTTTCCACCGGATGCGCCGTCCTCGACCTCGGCGTCTGCCCCACGCCCATTCTCCAGCTGCTCGTCAAGCCTCTCAAGGCCATGGGCGGCATCTCGATCACCGCCGGACACAACGACATCAAGTGGAATGCCCTGACGTTTATCAGCCGGGACGGCACCTATCTCAACTCCTTTCAAGGCGCGGAGGTGCTGGATATCTACCACCTCGGCAAGTTCAAAAAGGTGGCCACGGACAGGCTCGGCCGGGTCAAGGCCGCGGAGAAGGCGGCGGATGCCTATTTTGAAAAACTGGGCGCCTTCATCAACGCCGAGGCCGTTGCCGAAGCGCGGTTCAAAGTCGTCATCGACGCCTGCAACGGAGCCGGCGCAAAATTCATCGGCCGGCTGGCGGAACTCCTCGGCTTTGAACTCATTCCCATCAACCATGAGCCGAACGGGTTTTTCCCTCATGATCCCGAGCCCCGGCCCCGGAACGCCCAACAGGTCGTGTCCATCATCAAAGCCGTCGGCGCCGATGTCGGATTCCTTCTCAATAGCGATGTCAGCCGCGTCTCCATCGTCACTGAGACGGGCGAAAGCCTGTCCGAAGAATTCACCTTTCCCCTGGTGGCCCATGATCTTCTCGAAGACGACTGCGGTCCGGTCGTCACCAACCTCTCGACCTCGCGCATGATCGAGGATGTGGCCCGCAGCCGGAACTGCCCGCTCATCCGGACGAAAGTCGGCCAATCCTACGCCATCCAAACCCTCCTCCAGGAAAACGGGGTTATGGCCGGAGAGGGCAGCGGAGGCGTGGCCCTGGCCAAATTCCAGCCGGCGTTTGACGGCTTCCTGACCATGGCCGTGATCCTGGAGGCGATGGCCCGCCGGGGAAAAAAGATCTCCCAGCTCGTCAAGGAGCTTCCCCGTTATCATATCGTCAAGGAAAAGATCTACTGCCCTCCGACAAAAATCCACTCGGTGGTCAACGAGGTGAAGGCGTTCTTCCGCGGACACGAAATGGACACCTCGGACGGAATCCGGGTCGAGGACAAGCAGGGCTGGGTCCTTGTCCGGACCTCCGGCACCGAACCCATGATCCGGGTCATCGCCGAGGACTCGGCGAAAGACAGGGCCCGGCAGCGGGCCGACGAGGTCATCCATTTCATCAACCTGATCATCAAATGAAAAAATTATCGTCCCTGAAAATCAGCATTTCCGGCGTGCGCGGGATCATCGGCGAAAGCCTTACGCCCCAGCTGGCCGCGGCCTTTGCCCAGGCCTTCGGAACATATATTGGCGGGGGCCCGGTCATCGTCGGCCAGGACGCACGTCCATCGGGGACGATGCTCAAGCAGGCTGTTATCTCCGGGCTGCTCGCCGTCGGCTGTCAGCCGGTGGATGTCGGCATCTGTCCTATTCCTTCGTTCCTTTTTTTGACCAGGGAATCCAAGTCCTCAGGCGGCATCGCCGTGACGGCCAGCCATAATCCCAAGGAATGGAACGGGATGAAGTTCATCAGCAGAGACGGCCTTTACCTGACCCCGCACCAGACGGAGGAATTCCTGGACATCTACCACCAGGGAGAATTTTATTTCGTCGAGCCCGAACGCTACAAGGGCCTCAAGACAGAGTCGAACCCGGCCGAGCCCCATCTCAAAAAGCTCCTTTCATATTTTGACGTGGACCGCATTCGGGGCAAGAAATTCAAGGTCGCCGTCGACTGCTCGAACGGCGCCGGCGCCGTGCTCGCGCCGCGGCTCTTGGAAGCCCTTGGGTGCGAGCCCATCTTCATCCATTGCCTGCCCGACGGTGCGTTTGCCCACGATCCCGAGCCTCTGCCCGAGAACATCGTCGAGATCTGCCGGACGGTCAGGGAAGGCAAGGCCGATGTTGGATTCGTCCAGGATGCGGACGCCGACCGCCTGGCCGTCGTCAGCGAAAAAGGAGAACCCCTCGGCGAAGAATCAACCCTGGCCTTGGCGGCGCAATACGTGCTCGGCAAAACCCCCGGTCCGGTCGTCTGCAATCTTTCGACGACCCAGGCTATCGATGATATCGCCGGACGGTTCGGTGTCCCCGTTGTCAGGACCAAAATTGGCGAGATTAACGTCGTCGAAAGAATCCTGGCCATGGAGCCGAGGCCGGTCATCGGCGGCGAGGGCAACGGAGGCGTCATCGTTCCCGATATCCATCCCTGCCGCGACAGCTTCGCGGCCATGTGCGTTATCCTGGAATATATGACCGCCTCCGGCAAGCACGTCTCCGCTCTTCAAAAAAGCCTGCCCCAGTACTTCATGATAAAGGAAAAAGTCAGCGGATCGGCCGAGCGGGCCTACCGTCTGATCAACCTCCTGAAGAAAAAATACGAGGGCAAGGGGAGGGTGGAGCTTTTGGACGGGCTCAAGGTCCGGATGAATGACCATTGGATTCACGTCCGCCCCTCGAACACGGAGCCAATCATCAGGGTCATCGCCGAGGCCAAGAGCCGGGAAAAGGCCAAGGCCGCCATCCGCACGCTCAAGCGGGAAATCGCCGCCCTTCAACGAAAAATCTAAGCCCCTGGTCGGCGGCAGGACCCCTCTCATTTTTTCACCGGCAAACCCCGAGCCCCGCTTGACAGAGCCTGGGTTTTGTTGTTAAGGTATTACTACTTTTCAAACAAATAACAGTAAAGTGAAGAAAATAAAGAGTTTTTCCGATTCTGTCGAGGAGACGACGATGGATCCAAAGATCGATTATGATAAAATCAACAAGATCATAAAGCTGTTGGAAGAGAAGAACCTGGCTGAGTTCGAGCTGGAGGTCGAAGGGTTTAAGATCAAGATCAGCCGGAATTCCCACATGGTTTTTGCTCCCATCCAACAGCCCAATCATAGCCCTGGACAGCCTGCCCTCCAACCTCAGTCTCCCACAAATCCCGGCTCTGCAGAACCGCAGCCGCAGAGCGGCCAAGCCCCGTTTCACTTCATCACCTCGCCGATGGTCGGGACGTTCTACAGAGCGCCGGCTCCGAACGCGCCCCCTTTTGTCGAAGTTGGAGAGCCGGTCAAGAAAAAGCAAACCCTTTGTATCGTCGAGGCCATGAAGCTCATGAATGAGATCGAATCCGACGTGGACGGCGTCGTGAAAGAGATCTTCATCGAGAGCGGAAAACCCGTCGAGTTCGGGAAAAAGCTGTTCGCCATCCTCCCCACGGTATGAGTCGCTGATGTTCACGAAGATCCTCGTAGCCAACCGGGGCGAGATCGCCCTCCGGATCATACGGGCGGCCAAGGAGCTCGGAGTCAAGACCGTCGCCGTCTATTCCGAAAGCGACCGGAACGCCCTCCACGCGATGTTGGCCGATGAAAAATTCTGCATCGGACCGGCCAAAGCCCAGGACAGCTACCTGAACATTCCCAACCTGCTCAGCGTCGCCGAGATCACGAAATCCGACGCCATCCATCCCGGCTACGGCTTCCTGGCCGAAAACGCCCGATTTGCCGAGATCTGCGAGACTTCGGGGATTACCTTCATCGGGCCTCCGCCGTCTCTGATCAGGCTCATGGGGGACAAAAATCGCGCCCGCCAGGAGATGATCAAGGCCAAACTGCCGGTCATTCCGGGTAGCGATAAGGTCATTGAAGATATCAACGAGGCCAAAAAGATCGCCCAGAAGATCGGCTTCCCCGTCATTTTGAAAGCGGCGGCCGGGGGCGGCGGCAAGGGCATGCGCATCGCCCGCAACCCCAACCAACTGGAAGAGCAGCTGGCCATCGCCCAGAACGAGGCCAAGTCGGCCTTCGGCGATCCGTCGCTCTATCTCGAGAAATACCTGGTCAATGCCCACCACATCGAGATCCAGGTCGTCGGCGACAAGAAGGGCAATATCATCGTCTTCGGAGAGCGGGATTGCTCGGTCCAGAGAAAATACCAGAAGGTAATCGAAGAGACGCCGTCGCCGTTTGTGGACGAGCGCCTGCGGAAGAAAATGATGAACGCCGTCGAGGATGCGGCCAAATTTGTCGGGTACGAGAGCCTGGGAACCTTTGAATTCCTGGTCGATGAGAAAAAGAAGTTCTATTTCATGGAGGCCAACACCCGGATCCAGGTCGAGCATCCCATCACCGAGATCGTCTACGGCATCAACTTGGTGAAAGCGCAACTCCGGGCGGCCCAGGGTGAAAAGGTGACTTTTCCCTTTGAGCTCGTGATGCGCGGCCACGCCATCGAATGCCGGGTCAACGCCGAAGATCCCGAGACGTTCACTCCCTCCCCCGGCACGATTGATTTTCTCGTCCTCCCCGGCGGGGAGGGCATCCGAGTGGATTCAGCGGCCTACGGCGGCTGGCAGATCCCTCCGGATTATGATTCTCTGGTGGCGAAGATCATTGCCTATGCGCCGAGCCGGCCGCTGGCCATTAAAAAGATGCAGACCGCCCTGGAAATGACGACCATCGTCGGTATCAAGACGAACATCCCGCTTCACCTGAACATCCTGTCCAATTCGGATTTCATCCGCGGCGAGTACCACATCCAGTTTTTGGAGGGACTCCTCCAGAAAAACGGCCGGCCCAAACAATAACCGGGGTCAAAAATCGGGGTCAAAGCTACTTTTTACGCAGATTTTTTAGCTGATATGTACGTAAAAAGTAGCTTTGACCCCGATTTTTGATCCCGATTTACTCCGGTCTATTTCTTGCGGTAAATCACGACCTCAAAAAAGCCGTCATTGTCGCCGACCACCAGCTCATTGATCCCCAGCAGCAGGCGGCCGTCCGCGGGAAGCGAAAGCCTGTTTTCCTTTCCGATGAAAAATGCCTGACCGATTTCTCTCTGGGTCTTCTCCCCCGTCTGTTTATCGGTGGCGGTTTCGACTTTCTCCAGGATCTTCCCGACAAGGGCTCCCAAATTCTGTTCGGGGATCGGCTGCTGCTGCGTTTTCCGGTTGAAACCGTCAGGTCCGCAGCCGGCGATCGGATTGTCCTTCTGGAGGGAGATCGTCCCCGAAGTGACAAAATAAAATTCCTGGCCTTTTTGGACAACGAGGCCGGTATCCGTCCAGGCTTGATTACCGGGAACTGTAATTTTCTTGACGGGCTCAAAATCCTGGAGCTGGTTTTGCCGGGAGTCCCCAAGACTCCAAAAAGCAAGGGCAGCCAAAAAAGAGGTTAAAAATGGGATTCCTCTGCGAGTTCGGCTTTTTGCTTTCATGGCAGATTCAATATGTCCATCATGGCCTGATGGACCAGGCCGTTGCTGGCAACGACTTCGGGGTGATAAATATCCACCGGATTGCCCTGGAAATCCGAGACACGGCCGCCGGCCTCCTCAACGATCACGGCGCCGGCAGCCGTGTCCCAAGGGCTGAGCTTCATTTCCCAGAATCCCTCAAAGCGGCCGCAGGCCACATAACAGAGATCCAGCGCCGCCGAGCCGCACCGCCTCAGACCCTGGGCGCGGAGTAGGAAATCGTTGGCTTGCCTGATGTTTGTCTTTGTCTCCCGGATATCATACGCAAATCCCGTCGCCAGAAGGCTCCTGTCGAGGTCATTGATTTTCGAGACCCGGATCCGCTCTCCGTTGAGATAAGCGCCCTCTCCCTTTTCCGCCCAGAATATCTCCTCTCGCATCGGGTCATAGACGACTCCGCCGGCCAGCCGGCCCCGGTGCTCCAGGCCCAGCGAAACGCAAAACACAGGGAATCCGTGGGCAAAATTGGTCGTCCCGTCAAGGGGGTCAAAAACCCAGCGGAATTCGGCGCCCTTGAGCGATTTCAGACCCTCCTCGGCCAGGAAGTCGTGTCCGGGGAATCGGGCCGAGAGCCGGTCGAAGATCAAATCCTGGGACTCGGTATCGGATTTTGTCACCAGGTTGACCAGGCCCTTAAAATAGATCTCTCCGATCTGGCTGAGGTTCTTCCTAAGCAGCTCCCCCGCCTCGCGGACGGCACTCTTGGCCGCATCGAGATACGCCGCATACTCTCCCATGGCTGTTTTATCATACCAACTCTTATTTTTTAGGGCAAGCGGAACCGAGCACCCTCGAACTTTTTGCCTTTTTCCCCGTAATATACTATGATATTTCATTTTGAGAGGCAAAAAACCATGAAGAAGAACACCAAGAGATTGCTCATATTCTGGGTCGTCATCCTGATCATAGGCCTCATCATCGTCCTCAACCTCACTTCACAGAGAGAAAAATCGATCAAAGTGACGGCGGAAAGAGTGAAGCGCCACGACCTGACGGCCGTTATTTCGGCCTCGGGGGAAATCAAACCCAAAAAAAACGTCAACATCAGCGCCCATGTCCCCGGCCGGATCGTCAAGATCGGAGTCAAGGAAGGCCAGGAGGTCAAGGCCGGGGATTTTCTGCTCAAGCTGGATTCGACGCAGTACGAGGCCAACGCCGACCGGGACCGGGCCATGATCCAGTCCTATAGGTCCGAGCTCATCAAGGCTGAAGCCAGCCTGAAAAAGAGCCAGAGCGATTACGACAGGCAAAAAAAGCTCTATGACAATCAGCTTGTCTCCAAGGACCAGCTCGAACAGGCCAAAGCTCAGCTCGATATCGCCCAGGCCACGTACAGGTCCTTCACCTACCAGATCGATCAGGGCCAAGCTTCACTCAAGAGCACGCTCGACAACCTGGGGAAAACCGCTTATGCCTCGCCCATCGACGGCATCATCACCAGCCTCAGAGTGGAAGAAGGCGAAGTGGCTATGATCGGCACCATGAACAATCCAGGCACTGTGCTCATGACCATCGCCGATCTTTCCGTCATGGAAGTCGAAGTCGAAGTGGATGAAACGGATGTCGTGGGAGTCCAGATAGACCAGGAAGCCAATATCCGTGTCGATGCCTTCCCCAACCAGGTCTTCAAGGGAAAAGTCACGGAGATCGGAAGCTCCGCCCTGCAGAAATTGACGGCCGGCGCATCCACCCAGGAATCCAAAGATTTCAAGGTGGTCATCACCCTGGACAATCCGTCCAAGCTGATCAAGCCTGGGCTTTCGGCCTCGGCCGACATCATCACGGCGGAGAAAAAGAATGTCCTGGCCGTGCCCATTTCCGCCTTGGTCGTCAGGGAAAAGAAGGCAGAAGCCGCAGCTCCCGCGGAGAAAGACAAGAAGGCCAATGAAGAAGAGGGCCTTTACATCATCGAGAACAGCCGGGCTAAATTCGTCACGGTCAAAAAAGGCATCATGGGCGAGCTGATGATCGAGATCGTCTCGGGCCTCAACGAAGGCCAGGAGATTGTCGCCGGGCCTTACGATGCCCTCCGCCAGCTCAAAGACGGAACCCTGGTCAAGACCGAGGTCAAGCCGCAAGAGCAGAAGAAATGACCTCCGACAACAACATCATCATTTCCGCAGAGGACCTCTGTAAGACGTATGTCCTTGGCAAGCAAGAGGTCAAAGCCCTCTGCCACGCCACATTCACGGTCAATAAAAAAGAGTTCATGGCCATTATGGGGCCGTCGGGATCGGGCAAATCCACTTTGATGAACCTCCTCGGCTGCCTGGATACGCCGACCGAAGGAAAATACTATCTCAACGGCAAGCTGGTGAGCACGATGACGGAAAACGAGCTAGCCCACATCCGGAACCGGGAGATCGGGTTTGTCTTCCAGGTCTTCAACCTGCTGCCGCGGGCCACCGCCTTCCGGAATGTCGAGCTTCCTCTCATCTACAAGGGTGAAAGAAAGCAAGAACGGCAGGTAAAAGCCCTCAACGCCCTGAAGCTCGTCGACATGACGGACAGGATGAACCACCACCCGCCCGAGCTATCCGGCGGCGAACGCCAGAGGATCGCCATCGCCCGGGCCCTGGTCAACGAGCCGTCCATCCTTCTCGCCGATGAGCCCACCGGCAACCTGGACTCGAAAACCGGCCAGGATATCCTGAATCTTTTTCATAAGCTGAACGCCCGAGGAAACACGATCATCATCGTCACCCACGACATGAACGTAGCCCAGCAGACGCAGCGCATTCTATTCCTCAAAGACGGCCGGATCGAACGAGAAGAGCGCAAAGGAGTGAGAGCATGAGCTTGTTCAACCGCTTCCAGGGAATCTTCTTCAGCCCTCAGCCGACGTTAAAAGGGATCGCAGAAAAACCGGTGTGGGTGGACGCCTTGATTATCCTCCTCATCGTTTCCGCCGTTTTTGCCTATATCATAGCGCCGTATTCCAGCCAAGACACCCTCAAGGCCATGAAAGACAACGTCAAGCTCCAGGAGAGGCTGGGAAAAGAGCGTTATGAGACGACTATCAAGTCCCTGGAAAATCCCTCTCAGATGTCGGTGATCCTGCGGACGGTCCTTTGGAGCGCTCTGGGATTGGCCATCGGGCTTTTAATTTCCAGCCTCTTTCTTCTGATCATCGGCCGGCTCGTTTCTACAGAGGGCGCTTTTATCGCGGTCTTCGCCGTGCTCCTCCACGCCAATTTTATCGATAAGGTTCTTGGCAACGCCGTGAGGCTGGTTTTAATCCTGACCCGAAAGTCCGCGATCCAGACAACGACCAGCCTGGCGCTTCTTGTCCCGAACGCCGACTTCACGTCCACCCCTTTCATTCTTTTGAGCCAGATCGATTTCTTCCAGCTCTGGATGTTCGCCGTGATCGGCACCGGGCTGTCTTTCGTTTTCAAAATATCGGCAAAGAAGGCCATGGTCATCGCCTACAGCTTCTGGTTCCTCAAGAGTCTTCTCTATATCGCTATGCTCTTCCTCAGCCGCTCGTTCCTGGGGTAAAGTCCTTCGGATAAATTAAAGGCATGAAAGAGATTTTGTTCTCCGGCTCGCTCGTCGAAGTTCCCTTCCCCCAGCTCCTTTTCAAAATCTGGCAGAACGAGCGCTCCGGCCGCCTCCGCCTTCAAAAAGGGACCGGAGAAAAAAGCCTCTATTTCGACAAAGGCCATGTCGTCGTCGAGAACGAGACGTTCTCCGATAAAGATTTCTTGGCGGCCCTCGTCAAAAAGAAAGTCATCGAGTCCGAGGAGGCGGGCGAATGCGAACGCTTCGCCGAAGAGAACAACGCCTCGCTCATCAAGGCCTTGAGCGAGCTCGGCCTGATCTCTCCCCAGCTCTTGTGGAAATTGATCGAGTCGTTTTTCGCCAGGCAGCTTTTTTCTCTGTTCGAGCTGTCCCGGGGAGATTTCTCCTTTGAGCCGGGCGACCAGGTCCAGGACCACCATCGATTCGGCCTGCTCCAAACCCATGCCTTCATTCTTCAGGGCGTCCGCCGGATGCAGAATTTCTGGATCATGGAGCAATTCCTTCCCGCTGAAGACGAGGCGATCCAGGTCTCTGCGCCCTATTTTCTCCATCTCCTCAGCCTCGAAGCCCACGAAAAATACGCCCTTCAGATCCTGAGCGGGTCGGCCAACCTGAAGTCTTTTTATGACCGGTGCGAATTGGGCCGGAGAGAAAGCCAGAAAATCCTGTTTGCTTTCTTCAGCCTGGGCATCATGAGCGTCCTCGACAAGAACCAGAAAACCAAAGCCGCGACCGAATATTTCGCCTTAGATCCCGGAAAGATCCAGGCCTCCTTCGACGAAAAATGCGCCTATATCTACAAATATGTCTCTAAGGAGCTGGGCCTTGTCGCCCAGAACGTTCTCAGCAAGTGCATCGAGGAAATCCGGCCCTCGCTGGGACCGCTTTTTCAAAAGATGCAGCTGCTGCCGGACGGGCGGATCGAAGTGGACGCGGCCGTCCAGACAAGCGTGAACCATCTGGCCGAAGACCTCTTCAAGAACTTGGTCAAAGGCTATGAAGAGATCCTGGTCGCCGAAGTCCTGGCCGTGAAAAAATCGTTGGGCAACGCCCACGAAACCGGCCTGGTCAAGAACCTGGAGAAGGTCGGATGCCTCTAAAAAAACGGCAGCTTTTGGCCCTCCTCGTTTTGATCACGCTCCTGGCCTTGGTTTTTTTCATCAGAATTGGGGCCTGACATCAAACGCCTCATCCTCATCGTCGGCCCGACCGGAGTCGGGAAAAGCGCCGCGGCCATGGCTCTGGCCGGAGCCATCGGCGGCGAAATCATCAATTGCGACTCGATGCAGGTCTATCAGCGCTTCGACATAGGCACGGACAAACCCTCTCCCGAGGATCGGCTTAAAGTCCCTCATCATCTCCTGGATATCGTGGACGGCTTCACCCAATTTACGGCGGCCGACTTCGCCGCCCGAGCCCTGGACGCGATCGAGGCTATCCTCCTAAGAAAAAATCTTCCGTTTGTCGTCGGCGGGACAGGCCTTTATTTCAAGGCGCTGCTCGACGGACTCTTTCCCGGGCCCGGCAGAGATGAAGAGACACGCCGGACTCTCGAGCAGGAAGCCGAGAAAATGGGGCTTGAGCCGCTCTGGAAACGGCTGGAGGCCGTGGATCCGGTCTATGCCAAAAAAATCGGCAAAAAAGATAAGATCCGGATCATCCGGGCGCTGGAAATCTATGCTTTGACCCTAACGCCGATATCCGAGCATTTCCTCCGGACGAAAAGCGGGCTTGAGGATTTTCATATCCTCAAAATTGGGTTAAAATTACCGAGAGAGGAGCTTTATCGCAGGATCGAGGCCCGGGTCGACAGGATGTTCGAGCGCGGCCTGCTCCGGGAAGTCCAAGAACTCCTGGCCGCGGGCGTCGACGAAAAAGCGCCGCCGTTCCGGGCGCTCGGCTACAAATACGTGCTCAAGCTCGTCCGGAGCGAGATCACCCTGGAGGAGGCTGTGGCCTTGACGAAGATCGATACCCGGCACTACGCCAAGAGACAAATGACGTGGTTTGCCAAAATGAAGGACGTCCACTGGTATTCGCCGAATGACCTTCCCGCCATCGCCTCTTTTCTGGAAAAAGACCTTGAATCTCAAGATAATATCATAGACAATCCCTCCGCATCCCCCTTTAACAAGCGGGGGAGAGACGGGATCTAATATAAACGCAATAAATAAAGTGACAATGTATGGGCGGCGCTTAGGCCGCCCTCAAGCCCCCGTAGCGGAGGGGGGCCCCGTCGGCTTTTCCGACGGGGGGAACCGACGGGACCGGTTCCCCGGGGCCCGGGGGCTGCGGGCGGCCTAAGCGCCGCCCGAACGGGGATGTCATTTAAATTATTACGTTGATATTAATTTCATCACTCTAAGATGATCGGAATAGTCGAAGGTGCCCTGAAGTCAATTTGGAGGGGAAGACCCCTTCCAACGGGCGTCGAACTTCGTCCAACGCCCTGCCTCCCCTTCTCGGGCGGGGTAAGAAACCCCGCCCTGCGACCAAGGGGGCGGCTCCCCCTTGGAACCCTCTACGAGCGGCTCCCCGTGGCAAGCCACGGGGCATATTCGCCGCTCGTCATCAGTCGTTGGATGAAAAAAACGTGAGTCCATGGATTTAAAAGTCGTGAACGATTAGCCCGAAACATATGGAAAAAGCCATCCTGGTCAATCTCTCGACAAATCAAAAGGAGAAGCTCGAGGCCGAAGAATCCATGAACGAGCTGGCCGGTCTCTCCCTGGCTGCGGGCGCTCAGGTCGTTCGCAAGGTCTTCCAGGTCCGCTCAGCCGTGAGCCCCAAGCTTTTCATCGGCGAAGGCAAGGTCGAGGAAATCAACCGGCTCAAGGACGAGCTCGGGGCCGAGATCATCATCTTCGACCACAACCTCCGGCCCAGCCAGCAGCGAGGCCTCGAAAACGCCCTCCAGGTCAAAGTCATCGACCGGACGCAGCTCATTCTGGATATCTTTGCCCAGCGTGCCCATAGCAACGAGGGCAAGCTGCAGGTGGAGTTGGCTCAGCTGAGCTACCTCCTCCCCCGCCTCGTCGGGAAGGGGATCGCCCTTTCCCGCCTCGGCGGCAGCGGCATCGGGCCGCTGCGCGGACCCGGCGAAAAAAAGCTCGAAGAGGACCGGCGGAGGATCCAGGACCGGATCGCCAAGATCAAGCGTGAGATCCGCAATGTCCAGAAACGCAGGGCGAGCCAGAGGCAGAGCCGCAAGGAAAGCCTCATCCCGCTTGTCTCCTTGGTGGGCTACACCAGCGTCGGAAAATCCAGCCTCTTCAACGCCCTGGCCCAGGAGACGACATTCACTTCGTCACGGCTTTTCGCCACTCTCGACCCTCTGGTCCGCCGCGCCTATTTTTCGGACGGACTGTATTTCTTCCTGAGCGACACCGTCGGCTTCATCAGGAAGCTTCCCGTGGAGCTCATCACATCCTTCAAAGCCACCCTGGAGGAGGTCAACGAATCCGACTGCATCATCCACGTCATCGACCTGAGCGCCCCTGGCTCCGAGGGGCAGGCCGAAGCCGTCTCGAGGATCCTTTCGGAGATCGGGGCGAGCGGTATTCCCAGGCTCAGGGTCTATAATAAAATCGACCTTCTTCCCGACAAGGACGACCTCCTTATGAGAAACCAGCAGGCAGCGGCAGACAGCATCTATGTCTCCGCCAAGTTCGGGGAAGGCCTGCCCGCTTTGAAGACAAAGCTCCGCTCGCTGCTCTATAAAGATCTCGAAATGTTCGAGATGCGCATCCCGAAAGACCGGCAGGACATCCTCGATTCTCTGCCCCGCTGGTCCCTGGTCTTGAAAAAACAGGAGAAGGGGGATTATTATGAAATGCAGGTCATGGCCAATCCTCAGCGCATGCTCGATTACCTGCCCTATCTTGAAGGAGGAGAAAAGAATTGCTGAAAAAAACCAGTCTTCTGATAATCGTGATAGCCCTGTCGTGGGCCTGTGTGACGATGGAGCCTCCCCCGCCCCTCTCTTTCTATATCGAGAGCCCTGCGCCGGCGATGTCCGCCATGCTCTCCTTGGATGAGCGGATCGCTGTGGAGGATGCCTGGAACAACCTGAAACAAGGCAAAGCCGCCAAAGCCGAAAAGATCCTGACCAAGCTCGGCAGCGCCAACCCGTTCTATTATGCCGGCCTTGGCTATGCCGCCCTTCTCCTCGAAAATCTTCCGCTGGCCGAACAAAATTTCGAGCAGGCGGTCCGGGAGCACCAGGACATGGCCTTGGCCCATCTCGGGCTGGGCCAGGTCTATCAGAAAGCCGGAAAGGAAGAGCAGGCCTACAACGAATATCTCGAAGTCCTCAAATGGGACGCGGAGAATGCCTGGGCTTCGAAAGAGTCCGAAGCGATCAGGACCAAAATGACCGCGGAGTTGCTCAAGGAAGGCAAAGCCTACGCGGACGCAGGCGACAAGGAGAAAGGCAAGGAATCTTACCTTAAAGCCCTGCACTATTCTCCGAAGTCCCAGGAAGCCCACCTCGCCCTGGCCAGGCTCTACCGGGAAGAAACAAGCTATCAGAACGCTTTGTTCCACCTGAGGACGGCCAATGCCAACGATCCCAAGAACAAGGCCATTCTTCGGGATTATGCCGACACGCTCACCCTGGCCGAGCAATTTCCCAGGAGCCTGGATATTTATGAGCGCCTGCTGGAGCTCGACCCGCAGAACAAGCAGGTCAAGGACCGCATCGATCTCTTGAAAAACAAGCTCGGCATTGTCGAGATCCCCAGCCAGTACAACAATATCGGCGCCTCTGAGGCTGTGACCAAGGAGGACTTGGCGGCCCTCATCGGGGTTAAATTACGGGACGTCCTGGGCGAGACATCCCCCAAGCCTCCGGTCATCGTCGACATCACGACCTCCTGGGCCGCCCGTTTCATCCTCAAAACGACGGCCCTGGAGATCATGGATGTCTACTCCAACCATACCTTTCAGCCCAAAAAAATCATGACCCGCGCCGAAATCGCGGAAACCCTCGTCCGCCTGGTCAGTCTCTTGAGAAAAAACGGGTACAAAATCATCGAACAGATTCCCATCGACCGGATCCAGATTCTGGACGTCTCGCAGGAGCATTTCTCTTTCCAGGCGATCGCCCAGGTCCTCTCCTTCGAGCTCATGACTCTTGCCCCGGACAGGACCTTCAGGCCCGAGCTCGGCCTATCGGGCCGGGAGGCAATCAAGACTTTAGATATTCTGCTGGGCTTGATAAAATAGGAACGAGAGGAAGTGTGGAATGGATAAGGACAAGCCGGAAGCCCTAAAGTCGGATATCCTGACTCTCCCGAACCTGTTGAGCCTCTTCCGGATCCTTCTTGCGCCCGTCTTCCTCTGGTCCCTGTTGAACAAAAAGGCTTTCGAGGCCCTTCTCATTTTTTTCCTGGCCGGGCTGACCGATGTGCTCGACGGCTTTACGGCCCGCATCTGGCATCAGCGGTCGAAGCTCGGTACGATCCTCGACCCCGCCGGAGACAAACTGCTGATGGTGACCTCGTATGTCGTCCTCTCCCTGGCCTCGGTCGCCTCGCCCAATTTCATCCCCATCTGGCTGACCCTGGTCGTGTTTGCCAGGGACCTGCTCATCGTCACCGGCGCGTTCATCGCTTATCTGAGCTGGAGGCAGACGACATTCACCCCGTCATTGCTGGGGAAGATCAGCACGATCTGCCAGGTGGGGACGGTCTTTCTCGTGCTCCTCTTGAACTTCTACCAGGTCTCGCCCTGGTACATGGACGCGGTCTACTATCTGACGCTGCTGGCCACGCTCGCCTCCGGTGTCCACTATTTCATCTTCGGCCTGCAGACGCTCCGCGATCGCCGAAAAGCTTAGACAAGAATTCTCCCTAAATTTACCGATAAGAATAGCTCATTAGCCAGATGAAGAGTTTTCCTCCATGAGTGTCCCCGCACGATTCATCGCTGAATGCTCCTTGGAAGGATGGCAGGGAGCAAAGCGACCGTTGGAAGGAAACCCTACAAAGGGTTTCCTTCCAAGAGTGTCCGACAGGACCCGTCGGGCATTTATATCAGAGAATTTGGATTCTCTCCCCTCTTTACATTAGGGCCGAAATATATAGAATTGTAAAGA